>ERZ1370068.9018-contig-7827_pt1 | contig 47282 bp, 75 predicted proteins | sample MGYA00561227_ERZ1370068 | MGnify/ENA primary metagenome ERZ1370068 (study PRJEB38410, sample SAMEA6850437) | metagenome | study: Metagenomic assessment of the ecological functions of the soil: analysis of the soil microbiota associated with the... | reverse complement strand
CGTCATTACGTATTGCTGATCAACTCGGAGCGTATGGCTCGGCGACGGATGCCGGGCCCGCGGCTCGACGTAGCCGATGACGTTCGAGGCCGAAGCGATCGGCGAAGTTCGGCCACGACCGGTGATACGTGACGATCTTGGTGCCCTTGAAGGGCGCCATGCGTCGCGTCAGCCAGCGCTTCTCCGCCTCGTCGAGCCGCTTGTCGAGAATCGGCGAAGCGCTGCGTCGAAATACGCCGCGTCGGTCGGACCGCAGCTCGGACAGCTTGTCCTGCATCGCCTGCGCGATCGCCGTGCCGTTGTCGGGATCGAGCCAGTAGTGCGGATTGCCCTGCGGGTGCACGTCGCCCATCGCCCGGGTGATCTGGCCTCGCGGGATGTCGAGGATCCTGACGTTGCAGCGAGGCGTCGAGATAGCCGGTCGCCGCCGGGCTGGATCTTCGCGTTCCGGCTCTGCGTGAATGAGCGGCGGCAGCCAGCCGATCTCCAGTTCGCGGCCGACCGTCACGCAGGAGATCGGCGCGCTGCAGGCGCAGGATGAAGCTGGGCTTGGCTTCGACGAAATGCGGGTCCGCAATACCCCGCGCGCGATCGACTCCACCTCCGCACGGTCGCCTGCGATTTCGCGCGCGATGGTGCCCAGGTCCTCGGTCGTCGCGACGACGTTGAGCTTCGCTTGTGCGTGGAGAGGGCGCGTCGCGTACGGCGAGCAGGGCGAGCAACGCTTGCGTTATTGATCTTCTTCATGGAACCTCGTTAGAACGGATGAGCGCCGTGAGCGCCGATCAAATCTGCACTGGAACAGGAACTCGTTGGCGGCTGGACCGTCGGCATAGTTCGTCCGCCATTGCTGTCCGCGCAGCCTGGCTGAACTCGCTCGGCCAGAACGTGATCAGCGCGCGAATAGGACTTGTCGCCGGAGATCGTCTTCGTCGGGCGCGATCCGATTGATCGAGACGGCCGCCGGCGAACCAACGTCGCGCGAACTGATAGTCGCCCGAGACAGTAGAAGCCCGAACTGTCGATGCGGCCCGCCGAGCGCTCGCGCCGGCTCCACATGACCTCCGAGCGGCCGATGAACGATCGATAGATCGACCGCTGCGGCGGCACGCCAGCGGACCGTCGCGTCGAATCCGTACACGCGTGGTCGATGTGTCACGGATCGAACGCCGGTTCACGAACCTCGACCGAGCTGCGGATCTGAAGAGCAATCACCGACCCGCCGGCGTCGACGTTGTGTGGACTTCGGTGAGGTCTGTGGTAGCCGCGGAGCCGGCCGCGCATAACTCAAGTCGCCTCGGCGCGTCGACGGCGAAAATGCCGTCGCCGCGAATCGCCGCGGAACACCTGCCCGGTCGCCTCCAGAAAGATCCACTTGTTCGGAATCAGCGCGCGCCACCGAGACGCCGGCGTCGTCCGTGACCTCTCTTCGCCGCCGACGAGGTTGCTCGGTGACCAGCGGCCGGTCGGCCCACGGGATCATCAGGTGCGTGTGAGAGCGTGTTCACCTTGCCGAATGCGGCGCGCATCTTCCCGACCTTCAGTAGCAAGCCGCGCCGGGCAGCGTCGGGAACGTGATGAAGCCTTCCTCGACCTCGACGCCCTCTTCGGCGAACGAGATGAAGAAGTCGGCGCGGGCATAAGGATCGACGACCGCCTGGCAATGACGCTTCGGACTTCGCGCATGCGGCCAGCGGCTGCTCCGGGCGCGGCATCGTCGTTCTGCCATGCCACGCCGACGAAGTTGCCGATCACTGGCGACGTCCGGGTTGAAGATCTTCGACGCGGCGCTGGCGTTGCCGTAGCACCGGCAGGCGCGCCGGCTGGCCGCCCGGCGCCCTCAGCGCCCGGCGGCACTGCGCTAACGGTTGGCTGTGCGGCCTGGGCCGCAGCCGGTGGCGACGGCGTGCTGGCGCCGCAGGAGGCGCCGCCGGTCGATCGGCGGCCAGCTGTCAGTTCGAGCGCCGCCGGTGCGCGCCGCAAAGTCACTGTTCGCAGTTGGTCGATTTCGGCCGCAGCTGTTTGAGCCGTCGGCTCTTGATCGCCATTGCGCGCCCGCCGGCTGGATCAGCCCAGGCCGCCGCCAGCGGCGTCGCGAGCAACGCGCCTATCCGCAGCGACGGCCCTGCAGAGCGGGACGCTCTCAGACGGGACGCCACGGCCTCGCGCGTCAACGCGAAGACACTCCATGCAACTCCTCGAATCAGTATTGCGGATTTCAGGCGAGAGGCGGGCGGCGAACGGCCGCTGGTGCGGACGGCGAGAACAGCGCTCTCGGAGCTGGCGATCAGCCGCAACGGCGCGGCCGGCGTCGCGCACAGCCGCTGGCGCCTGGATCGATCGGCGTGCGCGGCATCGGATCCGACCGCGGCTGGAGGCGCAGGAGGTGCAGTGCAGCGGGGTCTTGAGATGGCAGATCGATGTCGTGGTGCTCGAACGTCCGCAATCGCGAGGAACAGGGCGTGCAGCAGCACGCCAGCGATCGCAAGCCGGCGGAAGGCGCGCGCCCTTCCGAACACCATACCTGGTCCGATGATGCCACAACGCCGGGAAAACACAGGAAACAGCCGGGTTATCCGACCAGCTGGGCGCTGACGTGAGTGAGCGATCTCGGGCCGTATACGTCCCGCGGCAGCTGGCTGAACGATCACTCGCGCGCAGCCGCGAGAATCGGCTCTCGATTTCCTTGAGGTAGATCCGCTTCCTGCGCCTTGCGCGACGGTAGAACTCCCCTTCGAGCCCGTCGGGCAGCACGCGGTTCACGATCAGCCCGCCGACGTCGATGCCCGTCGTCGGCGAGCTGCTCGGCCGCCCGCGCGGTCTCCTCGATGACCAGCCGCTCGGGCACGGCGACCAGCACGAACGACGTGCGCCGGCGATCGGTGACGATCTTCGCAGCTCGGTCAGCCGCTCGTGGCGGCGCTCGAGCGCCGCGAGCACCGGGTCGGCGCGCCGCCGCCTCGCGCGCGTCTGTTCGCCGCCGCGATCGATTTCGAGCAGCGCCCGCCGGTGCCGCACGAGCGCCTGAATCCACGTCGTGATCGCGTCGGGCATCCGCAGCAGCTGCAGCGTGTGGCCGGTCGGCGCCGTGTCGAAGACGATCAGATCGTAGGCGCGCTGCGGTCGACGATGAGGTCGATCATGCGATCGAGCAGCGCGACTTCGAGCAGGCCGGGCGACGCCGCCGCCATTTCGATCTGCCGGTTGCGCCTGGCTGGATCGACGCCGGGCTGAACATCCGCTCGATGTCGCTGCTTGACGTCGGCGATGTAGCGCGCGCGCTTCTTGCCTCGGCGTCGATCTCGAGCGCCGATCAGACCCGGCTGCAGCTCGCGCTCCGACGTCGCCGATCGGCTTCTCGAAGATGTCGGTCGTCGAGTGCGCCGGATCGGTCGACACCAGCAGCACGCTGTCGCCCGCGCGGCTGGCCGCGAGCGCAAACGCCGACCGAGCAGGTCGTCTTGCCGACGCCGCCCTTCCCGCCGAAGAAGACGACCTGCTGGTCGAGCGAGCGCGTTCAGCAGCACGGCAGGCTGCCGAGCGGCGAATGCTCGATGCCCATCCGCCGGTGCCAGATGGTGAAACTGCTCGAGGAGGTACGGGATAGACCTCGAGCAGGTAGAGCGTCGCCGGATTGGGCAGCGCCGTCGCTTCCATGAAGCAGAGCAGCAGGAAGAGATCGTTCAGCTCGCCGGTCTGCTGACGGAGCTCGTGCTCGTAGCGGCCGATCGTCGCCCCGTGCATGAAGTCGGCGAAGTGCTGCCGGTAGCCGGCCAGCTGTTCGCGCCAGTTCACCGTCCGACGATAATGCGGAAGCGACAGCGGTTCCGCCGAGATCGTCCTCGCCGTATCTCCTTGGAGATCCCGCCCTGCCGATCGATGTCGCCGCAGGCTCGACGTTGGTGAATGTCGGCGCTCACGCCGATGACAGCGCCGCCAGCCGAACTTCCGCGCCGCCGGAGCGAACTACGACGCCGCTTCTCGCTGACGCGTGACGTCGTCGTCGCCTGTCGCGGCTGAAGTCGGAGGTCTCCTTCGTAGCGGATACGACGCGATGCCGATGCCGCCGTAGGGGATGACGCGCGGCGCCACAGGGTGACGCGGTACTCCGCCCGAGACTTCGAACGGCTGGATCGTGATCGTGAGAGGGATGCCCGAGCTTGGAGATGCGTGCTTCCGCTGAACAGGAACACGCGCTCGCCGGTCTGTTCGAGATCGGGACGCAGCCCGATCTCGCACGAACACGCTTCGCGCGAGCACCGTGTCGGCGCCGAACCCGCGGAACGGTCCCGACGCGTCGCCGAAGATCGCCTCGAAGGTTTGTTCAGCCGGGAACTGCTGGCGGCTGAACAGCACGAACCCGCGGGCGCAGCGACATCGGCGTAGGTAGAAGGCGTGCTGCCGCGAGCTCGACAGGAGACTGGGCCGACGCCGCAGCCGACGGCAGAAGCAGAAGGCTCGAGTGCAGGAGCGTCGGAAACGAGCTGCGCGTCATTTCGACAGCTCCCAGTCCGCGCAGCGTGTTGCGCGCGTTGATCTCGCCGTAGCCGGTATTCGTTGTCCTTGCCCGTGCGGTGCCGCGATCGGTCGCGAACCGCTCCAGGGCGTGCCTCGATCGCCGCCGGGCTCGGTGATGCCCTGCTGAATCAGAGAGCGCCGCGAGCGCCGACGACGTGCGGCGTCGCCATCGACGTCCCTGAAACGGCACGATCATGCAAGCACGTCGAACCGCGGCGCACGGTATCTGCGCCGGCGGCAAGTAGATAGGTGTCGACGAAACTCAAGTCGTAGGTCTGCTGGTAGACCGTCGCCGCCGGCGCCTGATGGCACGGGATGAGCCGCCCGGCGCCGACGAGCTTCCACCCAGCGGGCCGGTGGTCGAATAGGAGGCGCGGTTGTGCGAGTCGATCCAGCGCGCCGACCGACACCGCGCCCTGCACGCGCGAAGCGATTTCGGCGACCACCGTCGGTCGGATTCCCGTCCTTCGAACCCGTTGCCGGCGGCGATGGCGACGAAGGCGCCCCTTCCGACGGCGTAGCTGATCGCGTCCTCGATCGACGGGTGCCGGCGGTCCGGTCCGTCCGATGCTCATGTTCAGCACCTTCGCGCCGTTGTCCGCCGCATATCGCACACCGCGCGACCACCGGTCGTCGGTGCCTTCGTTCGGCGATCCGAAGATCAGGTCCCAGCACACCGTCGATCACCTTCACCGGCATCAGATGCGAACGTTGAAGGCGATCCCGGCCGTGCCCGACGCCGTTGTTCGTGATCTGGCCGATGGTGCCGCTCGACGTGCGTGCCGTGGCCCTCGAGATCGAGCGGCGAGGTCGTTCGTCCCAGATGAAATCATGGCGGCGACGGAAGCGGTTGGTCGTCCGCTGAGATCGGGCGCGGCCGCCAAACGGCACGTCGATCAGGCCGAGCGCAGGGATAGGCGATGCTCGGTGCCGTTCGATAGACACCACCCGAAATGCCCGCGCGTTGTAGCGCACGATCGCGTCCTGATACGCAATGCCGCGTGTCGATGACCGCCACGACGACCGGATGACGACGATCCGGGCTGGATGTCCCAGCCCGTTCCATGTCGATGCTCAGCATGTTCCATTGCCGGCCGAGTATCCGGATCGCTCGGCACGAAATACGGGGCGGATGCGATAGGCCGCCTGCGCGTGCTCGACGTCGCGGACGGCTGGCGAAAGCGCTCTCGCAACGGCTTTCGGATCCTCGGTCGGATCGATCGAGATCGCGTCGAAATCGGCATGGTTTCTGCGTCGTCAGCGCGGCGGTCGGCGACGCGCTCGAGAGCGCGTGGAAAGACGCGCGCTCTGGACATGCCATCGCGGAACTTCACGATGACGCGGCCCGGCATGCAAGTCGCGCCCGACGCGCTCGGCGATCGGCGTAGGCGCTGTTGCACGTCAACCGCGCTCGGCCTCTGACTCGCGGTCCCTTTGACCGGCGGCGGCCCTTCGCCGGAAGCACATCGCGATCGACGACCCGGCCGACGACGTCCTGGAGAAGAATTGGAGAGGATTCCGGACTCTGCCCGTGGCCTGGCGCCACGACGAGGCGAACGCAGGACCGCGCTCGCCAGCATGAACTGCAGACGACGTGTCGAGACATGTTTAACGGTATTCTAATGGGTGCGAACCAGTGCTTACGCTTTTTCACAAAGTCTGGGACCGCGCACGCGGTGCGCACGCTGGCGAGCGGGCAGACGCAACTGTTTGTCGGCCTGCACCTGATTCACGAAGTCACGAGCCCGCAGGCGTTCGACATGCTGCGGCAGCACGGCTGGCGGGTCGCCTATCCCGAGCGGACGTTCGCGACCGTCGATCACATCGTGCCGACCAGCGCGCAGACGCGGCCGTTCCTCGATCTGACCGCCGAAGAGATGACGACGGCGCTCGAGCGCAACTGCCGCGCAGTTCGGCATCCAGCTCTGGGCGCCCGGCGGCAGCGGCGGCGAGACACCAGGGCATCGTCCACGTCATCGGCCCCGAGCTCGGGCTGACGCAGCCGGGCATGACGATCGCGTGCGGCGACAGCCACACGTCGACGCACGGCGCGCTCGGCGCCATCGCGTTCGGCATCGGCACGTCGCAGGTGCGCGACGTGCTCGCCTCACAGTGCCTGGCGCTCGATCCGCTGAAGGTCCGGCGCATCGACGTCAACGGCCAGCTCGCGCCGGGCGTCTACGCCAAGGACGTCATCCTGACGATCATCCGCCGGCTCGGCGTCAGGGCGGCGTCGGCTTCGCGCTACGAGTGCGGCGGCTCGACGCATCGACCGCATGACGATCGACGAGCGCATGACGATCTGCAACATGTCGATCGAGGGCGGCGCGCGCGTCGGCTACGTCAACCCGGACGAGACGACGTTCGCGTACCTGCGAGGACGGCGGTTCGTGCCGCAGGGCGCGGCGTTCGACCGCGCCGGTCGACGTGGTGGCGGCAGCATCGCGTCCGACGCCGACGCGAGCGTACGACGACCGCGTGCACGCTCGACGCCGGCGTCGATCGAGCCGACCGTCACCTGGGGCATCAATCCCGGGCAGTCGGTCGGCATCAGCGAGCCGATCGCCGCCAAACGCCGACGAAGAAGCGCTCGCCTTCATGGGCTTCGAGCGCGGGCGCGAGATCGAGGGCACGCAGATCGACGTCGCGTTCATCGGCTCGTGCACGAACGGCCGGCTGTCGGATCTCGAAGAGGCCGCAAAGATCGTCCGCGGCCGCCGGGTCGCGCCGCACGTCAAGGCGCTCGTCGTGCCCGGCTCGCAGGCGGTCAGCCGCGCGGCCGAGGCCAAAGGGCTCGATCAGATCTTCACGAAGGCCGGATTCGAATGGCGCGGCGCCGGCTGCTCGATGTGCCTGGCGATGAACCCCGACAAGCTCGAAGGGCCGCCAGGTCTGCGCGTCATCGTCGAACCGCAACTTCAAGGGACGCCAGGGCAGCCCGACCGGCCGGACGCTGCTGATGAGCCCGGCGATGGTGGCCGCCGCTGCCGTGTCGGGCGAGGTCGTCGACGTGCAGCGCACATGCTCGAGGAAGTCACGCGTGGCTGAATGGCTGCGATCACATGCGTGATCATGGACGCGGCCTTCCGCTCCGCGGCGACGATCTCGACACCGACCGCATCATGCCGGCGCGGTTCCTGCGCGCGGTCACGTTCGAAGGGCTCGAGCACCACGTGTTCGAGGACGATCGCGCCGCCGAACCCAGCGCATCCGTTCAACGATCCGCGCTACAGCGGGCGCCGACGATCCTCGTCGTCAATCGCAACTTCGGCTGCGGCTCGTCGCGCGAGCACGCGCCGCAGGGCTCGCGCCGCTTCGGCATCAAGGCGATCGTCGGCGAGTCGTTCTCGGAGATCTTCCTCGGCAACTCCGCGGTCCTCGGCATGCCGTGCTTCACCGGCCGACGCAGCGCGTCGATCGATGCGCTGCAGTCCGCTGATCGAGCGCTCGCCGATCGACGATCATGACTGCCGACGTCGACACCGGCGCTCGTCACGGCGGCGCGATCTGAAGATACCGGCGGACTCTGCCGGCCGCCGTGCGCGACGCTTTCTCAGCGGTCAGTGGAATCCGACCGCGATGCTCCTGGACACACTTCGATCAGGGTCCGCGCGGTCGCGGGCCGGATTGCCCTACGTCAGCGGATTCTGAAGATCCGTGCCGCTCTACGAATACCGGTGCGTGGCGTGGGAGAGGTTCGAAGCGCCTCGTCCGGCGGCGACGCGCCACCGGACTGCCTCCTGCCCGCGGAACCGAGCTCGAGCGGCTGCATGCCGGCATTCGGAGTCAGCTCGAAGGCGATCAGGCAGTCCAACATCCAGGTAGGCGCGCAAGGCGGGCGAAAGCTCCGGCGCGAGAAGCAGCACGCCGAGGCGGAAACCGCGACGCTGCGCACGCGCTGACCACGACGATCACTGACTCGCGTTTTTCTCCTGCGCGCACCTGAAGAAACGCGTCGGCCGCGTGCGATCGATGCGCTTTTCTGGCAGACGAGCATCACCTGGCGCTTGCGTGAAAGCCCGGCAACCGGCACCGCCACGGGCCGGCCGCTGGCGATCTCGGTGATCGCGCAGCGCCGCGGCAGCATCGCGACCCCCAGCTTCCAGCTCGACCGCGCGCTTGATGCCGTCGAGGCTCGGCAGCGCGATCACCATGTTGCAGCGGCGATGTGACGCTCCTCGAACAGCCGCAGCACGCGCTCGCGCGCCGGCGACGGATCGTTGTGCGCGACGACCGGCTCGCCGGCGACGTCCTCCATCGACACCTGCCGGCGCTTCGCGAGCGCGATGCGACGGCGGCAGCAGCAGGACGAGCTCGTCGCTGCCGACCGGCACCTCGAGCAGGCCTGCTTCCGATGGGCGGAACGTCAGCGCGCCGAAGTCGAGGCTGCCCTGCTGCACTTCGACCGCGATCTGCCGCGCCGGCACGCGGCGGACGTCGATGGCGATGTCGGGCACCTGCTGCCGGAAGCGCGCCATCAGCGGCAGCAGCGTGTGGACCGCCGCCTCGTTGGCGCCGATGAGCACGCGGCCGCGGCGCAGGTCGCGCAGCTCGCGCATCGCCGATTCCGCCTCCTCGGCCAGGCGGACCAGGCGCTGCCCGTAGTTCTGCAGCACGCGGCCGGCGTCGGTCAGCGTGCCGCTCTTCGACGAGCGGTCGAACAGCTGCTTCGCCGAGGTCCGTCTTCGAGGCGCCGCACCGCCTGGCTGACGGCCGGCTGCGTGCGGTGCACTTTGGCCGCGGCGCGCGAAAAACTGCGCTCCTCGGCGACGGCCAGGAAGACTTGCAGGGCTGTCAGGTCCATAAATTATGCTTATTGTAACGTAATGATTATCACTTTGACTTCTAGATCGACGCGGCCGGCTACAACAGTCGACCATGCGCCACGATTCCACCCGCATCGTCGTCTTCGACACGACGCTGCGCGACGGCGAGCAGGCGCCCGGCTTCTCGATGGACGTGCCGGCGAAGCTGGCGATGGCGCGGGCGCTCGACGCGCTGGGCGTGGACATCATCGAGGCGGGGTTCCCGATCGCGTCGCCGGCCGACTCCGAGGCGACGCAGCCAGATCGCGCGCGAGATGCTGCCGGCCGGTCATCGCCGCGCTCGCGCTGCCGCCGCGGCTGACATCGACGAGGCCGCGCGCGCGCTCGAGCCGGCCGCGCGCACGCGGATCCACACCTTCCTCGGCGACGTCGGATCTGCACCTCGAACGCAAGCTCCGCATCACGCGCGAGGCCTGCCTCGAGCAGATCGTCGACGGCGTCAGCCGCGCCCGGAACTACTGCCGACGACGTGGAGTTTTCGGCGGAGGACGCGACGCGCAGCGATCACGACTTCCTGTGCCGCGTCGTCGAGGCGCGCGATCGACGCCGGCGCGACGACCATCAACCTGCCCGACACGGTCGGCTACGGCACGCCGGACGACATCCGCGAGTTCTTCAGCGAGATTCGCGAGCGCGTGCCGAACTCGGACAAGGCCGTCTTCAGCGCGCACTGCCACGACGACCTCGGCCTGGCCGTCGCCAACAGCCTCGCGGCCGTCCAGGGCGGCGTCCGGCAGATCGAGTGCACGATCAACGGCATCGGCGAGCGCGCCGGCAACGCGTCGCTCGAGGAACTCGTCATGGCGTTCCGCGTCCGGAGCGATCGCCTGCCGTTCGACACGGCGATCAAACCGCAGCGGCTCTTCGAGACCAGCCAGCTGCTCTCGAAACTCACCGACGAACCCGTTGCAATCCAACAAGGCCATCGTCGGACGGAACGCGTTCGCGCACGAGGCCGGGCATCCACCAGGACGGCGTGCTCAAGGATCGCACGGACCTACGAGATCATGCGGCCCCAGGACGTCGGGCAGCAGCCGGAACAGCTCGTGCTCGGCCGCCACTCGGGCCGTCACGCGGTGGCGCGGCGATGCGAGACGATCGGATTGACGCTTTCAACAACGACGAGCTCGCGCAGGTGTATCACGCCGTCATCACGATGGGCGAGCACCGCAAGTCGATCGGCGACAACGATCTCAAACGCGATCGTCGAGCGGTTGCGCTCCGCCGTCACCCGCTGACGTCGACGTTCCTCGTCCTGCCCGGTCCTGCCCGTCCTGCCCTAGAATCAATCCATGATTCCGCTGCGGGACGTCATTCCGTCCCGGACCGTGCCGGTCATCACCGTCACGCATCATCATCCTGAACGCGCTCGCGTGGTTCTACGAACTGGCTTTGCCGCGCAAGCGTGCTGCCGGCGTTCCTGCAGCATCTAGCGGAGTCGTTCCGGCGGATTTCAGCGCGCCGACGCTCCTCACGTCGATGTTTCTGCATGGCAGCTGGATCGCACGTCATCGGCAACATGTGGTAGCTGTGGATTTTCGGCGACAACGTCGAGGACCGGCGTCGGCCACGGCCGGTTCATCGTTTTCTACCTGCTGTGCGGCATCGTCGGCGGCGCTCGGCCAGGTGGCTGATGGATCCGAGTTCGACGCTGCCGACGATCGGCGCCAGCGGCGCGATTGCCGGCGTGATGGGCGCGTACTTCGTGCTCTATCCGCAGCTCGCGCGTGCTGACGCTCGATCCCGCTCTTCTTCTGTTATCGAGATCATCGAGCTGCCGGCGATCTTCCTGCTCGGCTTCTGGTTCCTGATGCAGCTGTTCAGCGCGGGAGCCGATCGCCGTCGACTGCCAGCTCGCACGGCAGGCGGCGTCGCGTTCATGGCGCATGTCGCCGGGTTCGCCATGGGCGCGATCGCGATCTTCCTCTTCAGGAAACGGCCGACGCCCGTTGAGTGGATATAGGCCACGAACTAACCACGGAAGGCACGAAGACACGAAGGGCGTAGACCAGCGGCCGGCACTGCCGGCCGCGCGGACCGTGCACGAATCGGCGAAAGCACACAAATCCTGGTGTGCGGTCCAGTTTGTGTTTTCGTCGATCCGGGACGATCACCGCCCACAACGCAGGCGGGTCGCACGCTCAGCTTCGTGCCATCGCGTCTTCGTGGTGACTTCGTATCTCAGCTGCACATCAGCGATTTCGAACGAATCCGCTGATCGATGCGCGCTCATCTCGAGCAGCAGGCTTTCGAGCTCGCGTTCGCACTGCTCCTGCGGCAGGTTCGGTTTGTTGAGTCGAAGCCGCTCCACGGTGTTCTCGAGCTCCGCGCGTCGTCTGATCGAGCACCGCCAGTTCGGCATCCGCGGTCGGCGGAAGTAGCTGGACGTCGGGCTGCAGCGTAGGTGATGCTCGCCAGGGATCGCGGACGCGCGGCTGATTCGTCGTTGCGCCCCATGGCCGCTGTCGTCGAGGGCGGTGCTCGGTCGCCACTTGCCGCTTTATCGGTGAACCAGCTCCTTCACGCTCGGCGCGCTCGCGAAGTCGAACGCTTCCTGAATCGAAATCTTCTGATTCTTGTCCGCGTCGGCCGCCTGATCGCCGCGCTCGGATGAAGAAATCAGCAAAGACCGTCTCGAATACCTGGCCGGGCGAGTTGGTCGCGGTCAACACGATGCGGCCGGGAGCGGCCAGCGCTTTCAGGAAAGGAAAGCTGCGCGCCGGAGGTGTCCGCAAAAACGATGTGTCCGGCAACCGGTTTGAGCAGTTCCGCCCACTCCCGCGCCGAGAAGTCCGGACCGACCAGATTGAACTCTGCTGTCTTCGGCGTCACCTGTCGATCCGTGCCCGATCAGCATCACCAGCACCACATCGTCGGCTTTGGTCAACTGCCGAAGGCTCTCGATCGAAGCCCGGACGTTTTCACGTGTCGAGCGCCTGGTGCCGGGTGACGGACTGTCGCTGAGCACCTGAATGTGCTCGGCTGGATAGCCGAACTGATCGCGGAGAATCGAGAAGCAGCTGATCGCGCCAGCTGTCGTATCGCTGTGCGAACTGCGACCCGCCCGACGCGCCGCTGACGATCACGGCGAAGCGGTCGGCGCCTTCTCCTCGCGCGCCGATCGCCAGGAGAGCAAGCGCGCGAGAACAACGGGCGCCTTCATCGCAATCCCCAGCGCCTGCGGCAGCGTCCACTCAGCCGAAAGGACGAGGATCACCAGGAGAATCGTCCACGGTTCGTTCCATGCATCGCGTTCGACGGGTTCGGCCGCCGTCGGGCACTGGGCGCTCTCGAGCCACGGGGCAAGCTCGGGACGTCGGCCGCGCGCACGTAACGGCCGCCGGACTGCTGCGCGATTCTGCGGAGCCAGCCTTCGTTCAATCGCGGATTCGTGAATTCGCGATCGCCGCCGCCGACGAAGAACCACTGCGCCGATTGTCCAAGCGCCGACGAACCCTGCCGTGCGTCGACTGACACCCGGTAGAGACCCCGACTCTCGGGCCGAATCGCCGCGGTGAAGCGGCCGCCGCTTCCTGCTTCGTGCCGGAATGTGACCGCTTCGGACTTTCCACCTGGCGAGGTGAGCGTCGCGGTGACGGTCGCGCCCGGCGCCGGCTTGAACACGTTGTCGCGCACATCCACACCGATGTCGACGGAGTCTCCCGGTTCCACGCCGTCGGGCACCTCAATCGTGACCGGTTCGGGCGCCGGTCCGGCCAGCCATCGAACCGCCTGGCGCCAGAAGTATTCGTGCGAGCGATCCCCAGACGGGAGCATCATCCGCCAGCGCCACGACGCTTCGCCCGCGAAGATCATCGAGCGGCCGCGCCCGTAGCGCTGGACCGCAATTACTGGATAGACCGCGCCTCCGGGCGCCACGGTCACGGCCAGCACGCTCGCGCCCGGTTTCGGACCGCCAAGCGGCGCGCTGGCAGACAGACGAGGCAGCGCGGCCCAGAGATCACGCGTCTGCTCGATCGACGATCCGATGCGCGTAACCGGATGATGCTCGCCTTCGGCGGTCAACGTCACCGCGTTATGCGCGGGCGGAAGCTCGCCGTCGCCGCGGCTCGACGCGAGGCCGGCGCGGCGATCGTTCAGCTCGACGGGAGCGCAGCTTCAGGCGGTGTGCCGATGAGCCCGCGCGAGGTGAACGAACGCCCGCCCAGCACCAGCAGACCACCGCCGCGCTCCGATGCGAATTCGGCAGCGGACGTCAGCTGCGCGCGTGTAAAGAAGTCTCCCTCGATGTTGGCGATGACGAGCGCGTCGTAGCCGAACAGCGCTTCACGCGTCGACGGGAAGCCGGCGGTCAACGTGCTGGCGCGACCCGAGCCTGCCTGCACCAGAAAGGTGCCTTCGCCGTTTTCGTTCTTCCCTTTCTTCACGACGACGTCCATCTCGAGTCCCGCGTCGAGCGTCAGCGCGCGCGAGAGGAAGCTGTGCTCGTAGCCGGGCGAACCCGCGAGCAGCAGGATCTTTCGCCGGCGGCCGGCCGGATTCACCAGCACGCTGCGGGTGTTGTTCTCCGTGATCACTTCGTCCGGCTCTGGCTGGACTTCAACCGTGTAGACCGTCGCGTTCTGCGGATCGGGCGACACGGTGAACATGGTCTCGATCGGAGATCCGTCGGCGGCCGGCGCGACTTTCCGGCTTTCCAGGAGCTTGCCATTGGAAAGGAGCCGCAGATCGAAGGGCGTCCTGCCGTAGCGCGAGCTGGCGACCGACACCTGAAGATCGACCGACGATTGATCAAGACGAGGATCGCCGGCCGTGACGCCGAGGATCTCGCGATCCTTCACGCCTTCCGGCGAGCCGACGCCGACGGCGAAAATCGGCGGTCCTTCCGCCAGATCCGGCGCATTACCGGTATCGCCTCCGTCCGACACGACGATGATGCCGGCGACGGCGCGGCCGCGTATTTGTCACGGATGCTCGCCACCGCGCGGGTCGAGTCGCTTTGCCGCGCGACGGCCGAGAGATCGTCCGGCGAGGCGGGCGACGGCGAATCACCCACGCCGTAGATCTCGGTCGTGAACCGGCCGCTCAAGGCCGGAACCAGCTGGCGGACGAGATCGGCGGCCTCCGAGATTCGCGGGCGTCCGTCGGCATCCGCCACGCGCATGCTGCGGGATACGTCCACCAGGATGGGCACGACGGCGTCCTTCGCTCCAGCCGGAGGCGCGAGCACGATCGGCCGCGCCAGGAAGATCGCGACGATCAGCAGCGCCGCCGCGCGCAGCGCCATCAGCGTGGCGCGTTCCTTCGGGGAAAGCGGCGCCAGCGGACGGCGATACGACAGGAACGCGGTCGCCGCGATGGCCGCGGCGATGAGGATGCCGAGCCACCACGAGGGTGGATGTGCGAAATGCATCGGCCTGAAACGCTACCGCCTACGGCCGCCGGCCGGTCGCCAGCGACTTGAAGTAGCTGTCCACTTGCTGCTTGTAGGTGTCGGGTGGTTTGTCGTCGACGCCGGTCGCGAGCCGCTCGCGGGCGAGCTTCTCCTGAAGCCTCTGCGAGATCGACAGCTGGGCGCGCTCGAGCGCCATCGTGGCCTCGCTTGCGGAGGGCATCCCAGCGCGCGAAGTCCTGCTTGAACGCCTGGTGCCCGGCGCCGACAGCGTCATGCTGCCCGGCGCTTCGAACGTCACGCCGGGACCTCCTGTGTGTAAGTGTTGTCGCGCCCGAGCTCATTTAGAAGCTCTCGCGTGTCTTTCAGCTGCTCGGTGTATTCCTGGCGCATGCGCTCGAGCGTCGCGCTGTCGATGCCCTGCCCGCCGCGGCCGCTGGCGTCCGCGGACGGCTGCTGGCCGGCGGCACTGGCCGATGCGGGTTGCCCCTGCTGGCCGAGCTTTTCGAGCTCGCGGCCAAGCTCGTCGATCTTTTCGCGCAGTTCCTCGGCGCGGGCCATCTGCTCCGACAGCTTCTGCGATTCGACGTCGCCGGTGCTGTCGGCGCGGGCCAGCTTGTCTGGCGAGATTCTCGAGCGCCCGCGCCAGCTCCTGCGGGTTCGCCTGATCGGCCGGCGAAGCAGTGCGCGACGGCTGCTGACCGTTGGCGCCCTGCTCCGCGGCGGCACGCAGCGCTTCGGCAGACTGCTGGAGACGTTCATCAATCTTCTGACGTTCGAATTCCCGAGCGGCTTCAGCCACGGCCTGGCGCGCTTTCTGATCGCTGCCGCCGGGAGCGCCCTTGGCCTCGGCGGCCTGCCGTTCAACCTCGCGCTGCAGACGTTCGGCGCGTTCGGCCAGCCGTTCCTGTTCGCCCGCCGCGCGGCGCATCGCATCGCGGGCCGCTTCGCCCTGTCCCGCACGACTCAGATCCGACTCGACCTGACGCTCGGCCTCGGCAAGCTGCCTGGCTTCGAGCTGCATGTGCGCCGCGGGCGCGCTTGCCTTCGTCTGGCAGCTGCGACCGCATCTGACGCTCGACGTCACGCAGCTTGTCGAGCGCGCGGTTGCTGCGTTCGCTCGCCTGCCCCGGATCCTGACGGCGCAGATCGCCGGCTGCGTTGCGCATCTCCTCGGCCGCGTCGCGCATCGCCGAGCCGGTCTGTCCGCTGCTGCCGGCATTTTGCTGTCCGGGACGCCGTTCACCGGATGGCGACTGCTGACCGGCTCCGCTCTGTTGACCCGAGCCGCTCTGTTGGCCAGACCCGCTTTGCTGCCCTGATGCCTGCTGCTGTCCACCCGACTGCTGTTGGCCCGGCTGGTTCTGCTGGTTTTGCTGGTTCTGCTGACTTGCGTCGGCTTTCTGGTCCGGGCGATTCGCCTGCGACAGTTGCTGGGCGAGGTCCTCGGCGCGCTGCCGGAGATCGTTCTGCTCGCGCGTCAGCTTCTGGAGTTCGCGCGTCAGCTCCTGCGGACTCATTTTCGCGCGGGCCTGCGCCAGATCACGCTGGCGCTCGGCGAGCTCGTCCTGCCGCGCGGCCAGGTCCTTTGATCTTCTCGAGCATCTCCGCGTTGCGATCGGGCTTTTCTTCCGTCGACTTCGGCGTCCTCGTAGTTCGTCTGCTGCTGCCGCTGGAGCTCCTGATCGAACAGGCTCGACATATCCTGACTCGATCGGTTGTTCCCCGCGCCAGTGCCGACCTGTTGCCGCGAGATCTCTTTCTTGTCCAGATCCTTCGCGCCTTCAGCAGGCGGTCGAAGCGCTTCGAGCTCGGGCGGGACGGCGAGACGCGTGTTCAGATCCCGGAGCCGATCGACGGCGCGTCCCATCGCTGCGGCTGCACCGTCATCGCATCTTCTTCAGCGGTCGTCTGGCCAGCGCGCGGGCGCGCCACCCGGGGCGGCGCCGCGTCCGGCGCGGCGGCTGACGCGGGTCGCGCATCGACGAGGCGCGGAACGAGCTCGCGGTCTCCTCGACGCGCGTCTTGAGCTCTGCTTCCGCGCGGCCGACCGACTGGATGTCCTGCGTCGGATTTCGCCCCGCTGGCCGCTTGCACCGCGCCGATCCAGCTTCCAGGTCGCCACGACGATCTGCTTTTGCGCCGTGATCAGATCGTCGAGCTGCGGGCTGCTGCTTCGCCGCCGCCCCGCGCCGCCCTGGTTGTCTGCGACACCGTCACCGCCTGCTCGAACGGCTTCACCTCGAGGAAGAAGATGTCGCTGCGCGCTTCGGTCGAACGGCGTCCGCGCGCCAGGTCGCGCGCGCGCACGTAGTAGGAGACGAGTCGCCCGGCTGGACGCCGAGATCCTCGAGGTAGATCGTGCCCGATCCCGTCACCGACGTCTGAGCGTCGCGGCACGTCGATCTCGAGAGACTTCTCGGGGCCGCCTCGCACCGAGTAGACCAGCTCGACCCGATCGATCCCGAAATCGTCGTCGGCCTGCGCTTCGACGTCGACTTCTCGAGCGGCGAGACCGGACTGATCGCGCGCAGGCCGCAGGATGCGGACCTCGGGCGGCCGGTCGTCGATCACACGAATGAAGTTACTCCGGTGTCGCCGTTGCTCTTCAGGCCGTCTCGATCGGACAGCGCCACGCGATAGGAGCCGTTGGCCGCGACCTTCCAGCCTCCGGCCAGCGTGCCATCAGCGTGCGTCTCGAGCTCGATACCCGTGCCGTCTGCAAATGTCAGGCGGCCCTGAGACACGGCTCGCCGTCCGGGTGGACGGTCACTCGAACGTCGGTCCCTGCGGGTGCGTAGACGTCGCCGCCATCCGGTTCGCTGCGCGGCGGCAGTGCCGAGCGAAGCCGGATACGCGTAGTCGATGTCGAGACTCGCCACGCGCGGAGCCCGTGCCACGCGCACCTCGTAGACCGGCGATTCGAGACCGGCCGCCACGACCCGATAGCGGAACGAATCGGCAAACTTGAGATCCAGCGTGAACGCGCCAGCGCCGTCGTCGAGCATTTCGGTGCTGCGCCAGGCTTCGGCGTCGGCGGCCGACGCTTCGTCGATGCGCATCAGGCGAGCGACGACGGGCGCCTGGTTGCCCACCAGGCGCGCGTGAATCGTCAGCGGCGCGCCGGACGGGATTCGCACGTTGCCGGGGTCACTTCGAGCACGACGCGCGAGGGGAAGAGCGTCAGCGAGAGGGCGTCGAACGACTCGCGCGCGCGATGACGTCCGGCAAAGAGCACGACGGCAAGGACGACGAGCGCTGCCGCCGCCTGCAGACCGCGGCGCCGCAGCGTCGAGCGCGGGAGGATCGACGAGGGGTCCACGTCGGACGCGCGCCGCGCCGCATCGGCCACCATCGGCTCCGCCAGGCGCGAGACCGTCTCCCCACGATGCTCCGCGGAGATGAAATCAACCGCGCTGGCCAGGCGATCGTCGAGCGCCGGCTCGCGCTCCTCGATGAAGCGCGCCACTTGCGCGTCGGTCGGAGCGCCGGCGCATCGGCCACAGGCTCCACCAGACGGCGAAGAGTGAAATCAGGAGCAGCGACGACACCGAGCGAAGCGAGCGCAGCGGGGATGCGCGACATCCAGATGGAGACGACGAGCCAGATGGCCAGAGATGGCGGCCACGCGCAAGCGTCCCACGCACACCGGCCCGGTAAAGAGACACCCGGAACCATCGTGCACGCACGCGGTCGAGCAACTGGCGAATCGCGTCCCGGTTCGTCGGCATCCTTCGACGGCCCTCGAAACCTCAGTCGTTCTGCATTAAGGCTACGCTGTTTTCATAGCGACGACACTCTCAATCAGCAGCAGGGCGAGCATGACCCCAAGGGCCCATTGCCAGAGATGCTGGCGCTCCTCCTGCTGGCGGTCCTCCAGCCGGCTTTCCGCCCGGGCGGTGTCCTGCAACCGCGTGACGGCACCGAGAAATTCCGTCGCCGTCAGCCGCGCGGGCGTGGATTCGAGCGGATCGACGTTGACCGAAACCCGGCGGTCAGGCTGACCGCCGGTCCCGCGAATCACGCCGATGCCGGGCTTGTCCTCGACACCAGCCGGCGCGGCGCCTACGAGATACTCGCCGGCGTTCGGACGCGCCCCGGCCAGGTATCGGAGCGTTTCGTGCAGAAACGGCACGAAGGTCGGACGCCGCGGGAAGTCGTTCCAGGCGTTGTTCAAGTCGGACGCGAAGACGAGGATCCGCCCGTCGGTTCCCGCGCATTCGACGAACGCGCTCTCGCCGCTCGTGAATCTCGCGAGCGTCTCGCACCGCGGCGCGCGCAGGAGCGCGATCCGGCTGAACGTCACGAGCCCGAGCGACGATCGCCCGATGCCAAACGCCTGAAATACCGGGTGCCGCGCATCAATCGGCGCAAACGCGCGAGACGACGGTCCGTCGCGGCCAGGCGGCGGAGGATCGAGCGCGATCGCGCCTCCGGTCAGTTCGGCGGCCACGTCGGCGTCGACGTCCGGTCCGAGCGCGATCAGCAGGCCGCCTCCCTGCCGCACGTACTCGGTGAGCAGCTGCGCGGCCGTGGCGCTCGAGACCACGCGTCGACATCACGACGATCGCCGCGTAGCGTGCCAGGCGCGGACCATCCCACGCGGCCAGCGCGGACATTGCCTGGACTCTCGACATCATACGCCGCGCCGTCTACGCCTTCGGCCGCGAGCGCGTGGCGGACGTAAAACGCGTCGCGCGAAGGATCGCTCCCTGGCGTGAGAAGAAGAACAACCGGGCGGATCCGATTGTTGAGGACGAGATAGCGAACGTTGTCCGCCTGAATGCCCGCAAGGTCGTCAACCGCCACCGACGCTTCGATGCCCCGCGCACCTGGCAGCATGACCTCCGAGCTCTGACCGGGCGCCATGGCTGCCGTGAGCTTCGCCCGCGATTCGGCCATCGACCGTCAACCGCACTCTCGCTTCGCGCGCAGACGGGCCCGCATTCCGAATCATCGCCGCGACACGTTCGCCGGCAGCGCGGACGCTGATCACCGCCAGATTCGGCGGCGGCGCGCCAACATCGACCACCTTCACCTCGGTCGACGCAGAGACCGTCGCGCTGTCGCCGGCGTCCCATCCACCTTCCTGCAGGTCGGTGACCACGACAATCGTGCCGCGGCGGCCTTCAATGGCCGCCGACGCGCGGCTGAGGGCCGCGCGATACCGAGTGGCTCCGAAGTTCGTCGCCGCCTGATCCACGGCGGTGACGGCCAGCGCGCGATCGCCGGACGGCTCGCGGGCGATTCGCGCCTCGTTTGAGAAGGTCACGACGCCGACCAGATCTCCGGCTGGAGCCGCGGCAATGACCTCTTTGGCCAGCGTCTTCGCCCGTTCGAACTGGCCGGCCGCCGAGAGACTCAGCGAGGTATCGAGCGCGACCATCGTCCACCCTGCAGGCTGGTCGGCCCGGCCCGATGCGAAGAACGGGCGGGCGAACGCCAGCGCGAGAAGGATGAGCGCGGTGACGCGAAGCGCGAGCAGCGGCAGCTCACGAAGGCGCCGCCGCTGCATTGTGCTCGACCGGCGCGTTTCGCAGCAGGCGTATCGCCGCGAACTTCACGCGCGCCTCGGGTTGGCGTTTCAGCAGGTGCAGCAGAATGGGCACCGCCGCCGCTGCCGCGCCTATGAGAAAAAGCGGCGACAGAAAGCTCACTGAGCCCTCCACAGCAGGCGGCACGACTTCACAGCGACCTCGCGCGAGTGGACAGATGAGGCGAGAAGCGCGAGCTCGAGCGGCTGCTTCGTGTCGAGCAGCTGGTAATCGATGCCGGCGTCCACCGAGCTCGCGCCGGTAGCGCTCGATGAAGTCTCCCATCGCCTGCAGGTAGTGAGCGCGCACGACCGCCGGCACCGCCATCACTTCTTCCTCGGTCTCGAGATCCTCGAAGCGGGTGGCCCGCTCGAACGGGAACTCGATCTCGTCGGGATCGAGAACGTGAAACACGATCACGTCCGTGCCGCGGAACTGAAAATGCTTGAGGCCGCGAATCACCTGCTCCGGGATCGTCGAGCAGATCGGAAATCAGCACGACCATCCCGCGCTTCGATCAGCGAATCGGCCAGCTGATGCAGCGGCTTCGAGACGTTCGTCTCGCTGGCCGGTCTTCAAGCGATCGAGGCGTCAGCAGGATCGAGCGCAGGTGCCCGGCCGCGCGCTCGCCGGCAGCGTCCCGACGATGCGATCGTCGAAGGCGGTCAGGCCGACGCGCGTCGCGCTGCCGGTTCATCAGGTAGCGCGAGCGACGCCGCGAGGCACGCCGCGTATTCGAACTTCGTGATGCCGCGATGCGAGCCGTAGCGCCATCGATCCGCTGACGTCGAGCATCAGGTGGCAATCGAGGTTGGTTTCGTCCTCGAACTTCTTGACGTAGTGCCGATCGCTGCGCGCGTAGACCTTCCAGTCGATCGTGGAGAGGTCGTCGCCGGGAATGTACTGGCGGTACTCGGCGAACTCGACGCTGAAGCCCTTGAACGGGCTGCGGTGAAGGCCCGACAGGAAGCCTTCGACGACCGTCGCGCGCCTTCAGCTCGAGCGTGCCGAGGCGCGCCACGACCGCCGGATCGAGGAACGTGTCGTTCGCGCGAGTCCACGGCTGCATCGGCTACATCCCGCTCTTCGGCTGCGGCACGATCTCGATCAGGCGGTCGATGATGGCGTCGGAGTTGATGCGCTCGGACTCGGCGTAGAAGTTGGTCATGATCCGGTGGCGCAGGATCGGCTTGGCCAGCGCCTGGATGTCCTTGATCGACGACGTGATAGCGGCCGTGCATCAGCGCGCGCGCCTTGGCGCCGCGCACGAGCGCCTGCGATGCCGCGCAGGCCGGCGCCCCACTTCACCCACTTCTCGACGAACTCGGGCGACCCCGGTCAGGCCCGGCCGCGACGCGTCGACGAGCCGCACCGTGTAGCGCGCGATCTCTTCGGCGATCACGACCTGCCGCGACAGCTCCTGAAACTGCAGGATGTCGGGCCCGCTCAGCACCCGCGACGGCGCCGCGCGTCTCGCGCCGGTCGTCTGCGTCACGACCGTCACTTCATCGTCTTCGCTCAGATAGCTGATGACGATGTTGAACATGAAGCGATCGAGCTGCGCCTCGGGCAGCGGATAGGTGCCTTCGAGCTCGATCGGGTTCTGCGTCGCCAGCACGAAGAACGGCTGCTCGAGCGGATAGGTGCGGCCGGCCGCGGTGACGTGATACTCCTGCATCGCCTCGAGCAGCGCGGCCTGCGTCTTGGGCGGCGTGCGGTTGATCTCGTCGGCGAGGATGATCTGCGCGAAGATCGGCCCCTTCACGAAGCGCAGGCGGCGGCTGCCCTGCTCTTCGTCGAGGATCTCGGTGCCGGTGATGTCCGACGGCATCAGATCCGGCGTGAACTGGATGCGCTTGAAGTCGAGATCGAGGATCTCGGCGAGCGGTCTTGATCAGCAGCGTCTTGGCCAGGCCCGGCACGCCCGTGATGAGGCAGTGCCCGCCGGTGAAGAGCGCTATGAGGACCTGCTCCACCACTTCGTCCTGACCGACGATCACCTTGCGGAGCTCGGTCAGGATTTGTTCGCGCCCTTCGGCGACGCGCTCGGCGCTCACAGTGACTTCTTCGTTGGGATTCATCTTTCCAGGCTTTGGGACTTGTGACTTGCGACTTGCGACCCTTCGACTCGCTCAGGGTCGTCCCGAGCGGAGTCGAGGGACGACTTGCGACTTCAGTGCGTCAACGCATACACGATCTCATTGATGCCCATGCGGTACGCGAGCGACGTATACTTGATGTAGCCCAGATGCTCCCTCGGCGTTCGACCACTCCCACCCGTCGCCCATGTCGGTGTTCCAGTTGATGTAGAGCATCGGCCGGCCGTTGTCGTCGAAGATCGTGCGCAGGTGGCCGACGTAGCCGCCCTTTTCCCAGCTCCGGCCCGCCATGAACGATCCCAGCCCGGCCACCTGCGGATAGCCGTCGAGTTTGTAGAAGCAGCTGAAGACGGGGTGATCCTTCGGGAAATCGACGATCTGCCGATCCGGGAACACGCTGCTTCAATTCCGAGACCGAGGTTGTCCCATTCAATCGGGCCGTGAAAATCGTCGAAGGTGGCGGTGCCGCCGCGCAGCAGGAACTCGCGGAGGATCGACACGTCGCTGTCGGTCATTTTCAGGTTGCCCGGCTCCACGAAGTAAATCCACGGGTTGTGCGAAGAGCCGGGGATCGTCGAGCGGCATCACGATCGGATCGAGGACCTCGATCGTCGTCGCGGTCTTCACGCGCCGCGACAGGTTCTGCTCCGCCGCCGGGCCGTCGATGTACCACGGCTCGCCATAGAAGTCCTGCGCGAGACCGGTGTTCTCGGTGCTGAAGTGATATTTGATCCGGACGAACCGCCACTGCAGTCCGGCCAGACGATCGTCGGCCTGATCGGGCAGCTGCGCGTCCACCGTCGGCTGGAGGCACCGGCATCAGCGTGAACAGCAGGAGCGCTGCCGCGATGAGGCGTCTTCACGGCTTGGTTCCGGCCAGCTGCAGCAGCAGATCCTGTGCGCGCTCGTAGCTCGGCGCGATTTCGAGCGCCGTGAGCGTCTGCTTCCGGGCGTCGGCGCGGCGGCCCGCCTTGAAATATCCCTCGGCCAGGTCGGTGTAGGCGGCTGCCTGGTCCACCGGCTTCAGGGCAATCACCGCGCGAAATTCCCGAATCGCCGTCTGGCGCATCGTCCCGCCCGAGCGCGATACGGCCAAGCGTCGCGTGCGCGTCGGCATCGAACGGATCGATCGCGATGATCCGTTCGTAGACCGGGCGCGTCCGGGCTGGATCGGTCACCTTGGCGTCGCGCATCACACGGGCGAGCAGCCGGGCGGCGTCGACGTTGTCGAAATCCGTCTGCAACACCGCCTGAGCGCCGTCATCGCCTTCGCGCTGTCCTTGTTCTCGATCGCGATCTCCGCGATGTGCAGGGTTGGGGTTGTCGTCGCCAAGCGCGACGGGCGCGAGAACGGCCGCGTGCTCGAAGACCTTCAGCGCTTCGTCCTTTTTCCCGTCCTCGACGAGGCGGCCGGCGTAGGTCAGCTGGATCGGGAAGTTATCGGGATACTTCGCCGCGAGCACTTGCAGGGTTTCCATCGGAGCGCGCCGCACTTCCTTCGCTTCATCCGGCAGCTTGATCGCGCGGCTGAGCGCTCCGAAGCGCTTCTCGATGACCTCGTCGAATCCGCCCTGGAGCGAGCCGAGCGTCGTGTTGAACGCCTCTTTCATCGCGTCGTCCGTCTCGAGACCCTTGCCGTAGGCGCGCAGCAGCTTGTGCATGCCCTCGTCGCCAAAGGTCTTGAACAGGTAGTCGACGAGGACGGATGCCTGGAAGTAGGCGATCGAAATCAGGCGCGGGTTCTGAAACGCCTCATTCAGATCCTTGAGGCTTGATCACCTCGCCCGCATTCATCATGCCGGCGAACGTCATTTCCTGGCTCCTGCCCCACTCGGGCCGCGCGACGCTCTCTTCGTAGACCGAGATGCCTTCCGACAGCCAGCGCGGCAGACGCTGGTTCGACATCTGCAGCGTGATGACGTGCGCGAGCTCGTGCCACAGCGTGGCTTCCCATTGGAATTCGCCGGGCGGCCGCGCCTTCGGCGAATCCATCGTGACCACCCGGCCGAAGCACGCGCCGAGGGCGCCAATCATTCCAGGCAGCCCGACGTTGCGAACGGCGAAGTCGTCGTGCTTCGGGAACACTTCGACGAGGATCGGACCCTTCGGGGTGAAGCCGTACCGCTTGGACAGCGTCGTGAGCGCCTGATGCGCGAGCGGCATCGCATAATCCCTGCAGAAGCAGCGGCGCTTCGTCCGGATGCATCCGCATCACGACGTCGCCGTCCTCGAGAGTCACGAACTTGTCCAGCGTGTCCATCATCTGGAGGAGGTTGTAGGTGATCTTGTCGAAGGGATCGATCTTGAAGGATGCCTCGAGCGTCCGTCGTGCGCCTGGCTCGTCGCCCGTGCGCAACAGATGCACTCCAAGATCTCCCAACGAGTGCGCGTTGCTCGAATCGAGCTCGAGAGCGCGACGCACGAGCGACACCGCTTCGTCGAAACGGTAGTTGCGCGCCGCAAGCTCGCCAGCCATGCGGTACACCTCGCCGTGTCTCGGGGCTATGGTGAGAACCTTGGTGACACCGGCGTTGAAATCCGCCTGCTTGTCTTCAATGTAGTCGAGCCCGGTGCGAAGCGAGAGCGCATCGAGGCTCGACGGATTGATCGCAATCGCCTTCTCCAGAATCTGGCGCGCCTCGTCGCGCTTGCCGGCATCGATCGCCTGATCGGCGAGAAACACGTGAATGGCCACGTCGGACGGGTTGATTTCGAGCGCCTTGAGGGCTGCGGCATTGGCCTGCGGCGGATCGTCGCCTGCGAGCGCACGAGCCGCCCCGAACAGGGCCGGCGCATACTTCCCGTCTACTTCGAGCGCATCACGAAACGACTTGATCGCTTCGTCGGGTTGGTGCGTGTCGAGGAACAGTTCTCCCCAAGCGGTGTTGAGCGCAGGATCTTTCGGCGCCATCGCGACGGCATCGCGATAGACCGCGTTGGCGTCGTAGGAGCGGCCGAGCGCCCGGAGCGCCACGCCCGGCGCGACCGAGCTCTTTCGGGTCGTTGCTTGTCGAGGCCGCGGCCATGCGCGCGAGGATCGCCGGCGCCTCCGCTCGTCCGAGCATGTCGAGCAGCAGGCCGAGTTGAAGCGCGGCCTCGCTCGTCGGCGCCCGTCCGGCGGCGGGTCGCAGCAGCGTTTCGGCCTCCTGATAATGCCCGCGTGCGATCAGCGCGCGCGCCCGCACGGCTGCCACGTTCGGATCCTGAGGATCGAGCGACGAGGTCAGGCTCGGCGACATCATCGTATTTTGCCTTCGATCAGCGCCCGCTCTGCCGACACGAGGCCGGGCGGCAGCGGAGCAGGCCGGCGGGACTGCGCGATGACGACTGGAATGATGACGAGGGCGAGCAGGACGAACAGCGTCGACCACGCGATCGCCGAGAAACCCGCGGGACGGTTTGAACCCGTCCCAGTTGAGTGCCCGGAAGCGCCGGAAACCGCTCCACATACGGCACATTATCCAGTACTTAATAGAGCTGCCGCCACGTATAGAACATGGCCGCGTTGAGCGCCTGGAGCGCCATGAACGCCGCGATCCAGCCGGGCCGTTGACGTTCCGGGACGACGCTGCCGAACCAGATAAAGGCCGGAAACAGCACCGACGAAAACCGGCCGGCCGACAGCAGACCGCCAGCCGCGAGCGGCGGAAGAATGTTGATGAGGATGAACACGGCGAACGCCAGACCGAATCGCCGGGCGACAGGCCACACTGGAATCAGCGCGAACACGACGCCGATCAACTGAATGAAGTCGGCCGATCCTCTGCGACGTGTAATTGTAGACGCCAGCCTCGCTCAAATGCTGGTATCGCTCGGCGACGAGAATCCACAGGCCCTGATAACTGCGGCCCCATGCGATATGGCCTTCGGCCCAGCTGAGTGGATCGCCCGTGAGGGACCAGATGTAGGCGGAATAGAGCAGCACGGCGATACCGGGCAGCGAAGCGGCGGCGAGTGACGAGAGCAGCCGCGCCGCCGTTCGCTGCCCGGCGCGCGCTGGATCCGCCGCACGCTTTCCCCGACGAGCCACGCAGGAAGCCACGGTTCGAGCGCGATCAGCGCGAGGCGGTACCGACAGAAAACATCCGTTCGGCCGCGTGAGGCCGACGAGCAGTCCCCACGCTCCGCCCTTCCAGAGCTCACCGCGATAGAAATGATAGAAAGCGCCGGCCGAACCCAGGAGAAAAAGCGATTCGGTGACGGCACGCCGTAAAAGAGCGCGAAGGGATAGGCCGCGACCAGCCACACGACATAGGCCGCGATGATCTCGCTGGCGAGCAGATCGCGCGCGAGCCGAAATAGGTACGCGAGACCGGCCAGGAAGGCGAAGAGCGACACGACCACGCCGCCCCACGTGTAGGCGAGCGGCGATCCGCCGAACAATCGCCCCGCGACGCGGATCAGGAGCGGCATCGCCGGGAAGAACACGATGTTCTGCTGCCCGGCATTCGCCTGCACCTGCGGACTGAAGCTGTAGCCGTCGATGGCCACGCCGAGATACCAGCCGACATCCCAGCGCGCCGGCAGGTTGCCGAACTCGTTGTCGCTGACGCGCCACGGGGCGCGCACGTTGGGATAGCCGATGAGAAAAATCGCCATATGCCCCACGAACATGATCGCGGCACGCGTGCTGACGACAGCGACCAGCGCGGTTCGTACTCGCTCGTGCTCCATGCCGACCGAATTCGCGCGGAGAGGTCGGCGTAGATCGGAGGCCGCGGACGGGCGACATGACGGACGGCGCGCAAACATCGCGGCCCACAAGAGCATGCGATACGGCGACGTGACCGCCAGACGCGCGTCGAAGACGCGCACGCGGAAGCCACCCGAAACCGCGACGACGAGCGCCAGGAGGACGAACGCGAGACAGAAGGAAGTCGAGAGCGCGGGCCCAGCGTGGAGGGGAACTAGATTCGGGCACTCACCGGCGGAGTATGGCATCGAGCGCGCGGTTCTCGACGCTGACGCGCCGCACGATGAGCGCGCCGAAAAAGATCGTGGCGACGGGACCCGCGACTCGCGCGTTCGTGAGCAACGCCACCGAGACGAGCTCACCGATCACCGCGACGTAATTCGGATGACGCAGATACCGGTACGGCCCTTCAGCCACGAGCGGAGTGCCCGGCATGACGATGATGCGGAAGGTCCATGCCTGACCGAGCGACTGGATTGCCCACCACTTGAGCGCCTTCGCGGCGATGAACAGGACAGCGCCCACGGCCATCACCGGTGCGGCAGGGAAATCGCGCAGCGCGCCTTCGATGATCATCACGAGAAACACCGCCGGATACGCGACGCGCATGAGCGCGTAGACGTCGCCGTCCGGTTCGCGGCCGCCGCGCGCGAGCTGAGCGCGTTCGTTCCGCCGCGCACGCATGGCTTCGACGATCATGCTCGCGTAGACAATGGCGCCGATTGCGATGAGGTGAGTGCGAATCAGCGTTCAGTGTGCATGTGGTGATGCGTAGACCGTTGACGGCTGGTGACTGCGCGATTCGCTCAGTGCAAGACCGCAATCTCCCGCGTAAGCGATCATCCGGCGCACCACTCCTGGAACCAGCTTCGCTCCTGCGGCGGCGGCTTCGACAATCACGGGCCGTTCAACCGCAGCGCGCAGCGTCCGGTTGAATCGCCACTTCGCGGCAAATTCGCGGCGGCGTTCGTGGGCAAGCCGTGCGTGCAGGCCGTGCCACCCCTGCGCGAGTGCTTCGAGTGCGGCAGCCGCCGCGAGCTCGCCGCCCCGCACCGCGAAGCGAAGACCATCGCCAGTCATCGGATCGATGAAGCCGGCCGCGTCGCCGGCGAGCAGCAGACCGTCAACCATCCGGCCGGTGACGTCGGCCGCCAGCGGACCAAGGACCATCGGCGGCCTGACGACGCGGGCTCCGGCAAATCGATCGCGAAGCATGGGTTCCCTGGTCCAGCTCCCGGCGGAGAAGCGCCTCGGGATCGGCCCACTCGGCATCGCCCGCGCCGCGCGGGCTTCACGACGCAGACGTTGGAGACTTTGCCGGGCAGCGGCGCCAACGCCGATGTATCGCCCGTTGCGGATGTGCATTTCGCCGAGCGTCGAGGGTGCAGGCGTCCTCGAGTACGGCACCAATCGCCCACCGCCGCGGCGACACGGTCTGCGTGAGAAGACCCAGGCTCGACGCCAGGGTCGATCGACGGCCGTCGGCTGCGATCACGACAGGCGCGCGCCACCGGCACAGCACGCCGTCGACGACCGACGTCACGCCCGCCACCGTCGGCACACCACGCCTGTTCGTCGATCAACGCATCACGCACGGCAATGCCCGGCTCGAACACGGCGCCGGCGCGAATCGCTTCGCCGACCAGCACGTGATCCATCAACGATCGACTGAGTGAGTAGCCGTACAGTCCCTCCGGGTATCGGCCCTCGACGGCGACGCCGCGCGGACCGCTCACGATCATCCCCTCGAGCCGCAACCCGTCGCGTTCGAGCGGCGGCCGAAGACCGAGACGGCCGAGTACCGCCAGCGTTCCCGGATTCAGCGTGTCGCCGCACAGTTTGTGACGCGGAAATCTCGATCGATCGACGATCCGCACGCGTGCGCCCGCGCGCGCGAGCACAACGGCTGCCACCGCACCGGCGGGACCCGCGCCGACAATGAGGACGTCATCCATAAAGACATTTCAAATTGCTGATTGCTGATTGCCGATTGGCATCTCGAGACTGAACCCGCAATCAATAGCGATCAATGACAATCTGCAATCGAATCAGCAATTCGGACTCTCCCAGGACTATCGCGCTGTTCTTCGATCCGAATCCTAGACAGTTGCACAGCGCGGCGTCGAATTCAGCGGGACGCCCGTGATTCGCCACGTAGTCGAGATCGCACGCCGGATCGGGATCGGTCAGGTTGATCGTCGGCGGCAGGAACTGTCTCTGTCATCGCCAGGGCCGCCGTCACGATTCCGGCGGCGCCGCTCGCGCCTTGCGGATGGCCGACCATCGACTTCACCGACGAGCCCGGCAGCTGATCGGCGTAGCGCCCGAACACTTCGCGGACCGATCGTGATTCGATGGCGTCGTTGAGCACGGTCGACGTGCCGTGGTAGCTGACGTAGCCGATCTCTTCGCGCGGATGGCCTGAACGCTCGATGGCCATCGACATCGCGCGCACGATCTCTTCCCCATCGGGCGCCATCTGCACGCGGTGATAGGCATCGCACGTGGACGCATAGCCGTCGATCGCCGCGTAGATCGTGCGCGCCTCGCGCACGCGCCGCGATCTTCCCGCTCGAGCACGACCATCCAGGCGCCCTCGCCGAGCACGAACCCGTCGCGCGCACGATCGAAGGGCCGCGAGGCCAGCGCGGGCGTGTCGTTGAACCTCGTCGAGATGACTCGCATCCGCGTAAAGCCGTAGATCATTCCCGGCGTGACGCAGGCATCGTGCCCCGCCCGACAGGATGATTTCGGCTTCTCCCGACCGGACCAGCGCCGCCGCGTAGCCGATGGCATCGGTCGAGCTCGTGCAGCCGCACGACAGCACATGGCTGAAGCCCCTGCAGCCGAAGCGAAATCGACACTTCGCTCGACATCATGCCGACGATGGAAATCGGAATCGCGTAAGGCGTGACCTTCTTGCCGTGCTCGACGAAGAAGTCGTAGTACTGGCGCTCGCCGACGTCGATGCCGCCGCCGCCGCTGCCGATGACGACGCCGGCGCCGGGTTCGCCGATCTTGAGACCGGCGTCGATCCACGCTTCGCGAGCCGCGGTGACGGCGATCAGCGCGGCCCGCGAGTAGCGCTTGGGGTCCGCTCGATATCCGTCATCGCGCGCATCGTCGCCGTCCATGTGCGGGACGTCATCGATGCGTGACGCCGCTGACGGGTGCCGCCACGCGGCAGGCGAACGGTTCGGCGTCGAAGTCGGTGATGGCACGCGTGCCGCTGCAGCCGCGGCGCACGCACTCCCAGAACCGCTCGCGGCCGACCCCGAAGGGCGAGACGACCCCGATGCCGGTGATGACGACTCGTGGTTCACCCGAGTGATGTATTTTCACAGGCACTATTCTTTACACGAGGCGGACTGATCATCGGATGAGATTTGAACAGGATCTTCGCATGGGCGGGCGGCGCGGCATTCATCGCGTCGCTTGCCATCCTCGCGAACTGGCTGGTTTCGCTGGGGCGGCCGCATCCGGTCGGAGGCTGGCGCCCGGTGGCCTTCGACGCGCTGCTCTTCGTCGCGTTCGCGGCGCACCACAGCCTGCTGGCGCGTGCGAGCGTGCAGGACGCGATGCGCAGGGTCTGCCCTGATCGCCTGCTGCGGACGGTGTGCGTCTGGACGGCGAGCGTCCTTCCTGGTGCTGGTCTGCTGGTGCTGGCAGCCGATCGGCGGCCAGGTGTACCTGATTACCGGATGGAGGACGCTCGTGCATACCGTCGTCGCACTCGCCGGTCTGTTGTTGATCGTGCTCTCCGTGCGCGCGATCGACGCGCTCGACCTCGCGGGCATACGGAAGAGCCACGGAGCATCAAAACCTGCAAATCGTGGGCCATGCACCGGCTCGTTCGTCATCCGCTTTATCTCGGCTGGATGTTGATCGTGTTTGCGCCGGCGAACATGACCGGCGATCGGTTGTTTTTCGCGGCGATCAGCTCAGCCTATCTGATCGTGGCCATTCCGTGGGAAGAACGGTCGCTCGAAGCGGCCTACGGCGCCGCACTACGCCGGATACAAGCGGCTTGTCCGCAGCCGGGTAATTCCTTACGTCTATTGAATACTCGTCAGTCCTGTCCGCCCTGCTGAAGAAACTACCATGGAATGCTGCGACGGGATGTCGAATTTCTTCCCGCAAGTCTTACACGTCACCGAGTCGTCCACACGAATCATGTAGTCACGCAGCTTGGCGAACAGCGCGCGGTCGCGCTCGTCGGCGCCAGGCAGGATGCGGTCCTTTTCGCGTGCGAACGACCCAGCGCATCTGGTAGCTCGTTGACGCGTTTGCAGCGCGGACACGTCAGCTTGTCGTTGCGTGTCTCGTTCTTGTTGTTGAAGAAGTCGCGTTCGTCGAGCGCCATCGGGCGATCATACTATTCTTACGCCCATGATCGGCGCGGCGAGCCGCGGCTCGCTGGAATGCTCTTTTACGTGTCGGGCCACGGTCTCGGTCATGCGTCGCGGGATGCCGAGGTCATCCAGGCAAATGGCCCGGCTCGAACCGGGCGTGACGGTCGCCGTTCGCTCGTCCGCACAACCATGGATCTTCAACGGGACGGGAAGACATGTCCTCACGCCTGTCGAAGTCGACACCGGTGTCGGCACAGATCGACAGCCATCCGCCTCGACGAAGACGAGACGGCGCGTCGCGCGGGGGACTTCTACCGCGGCTTCGATCGACGCGCCGAACGCCGAGGCGGCAGCCATCAGGGCATCTGGCGCGAAGGTTGTCGTAGGAGATATTCCGCCGCTGGCATTTGAGGCGGCCGCGCGCGCGGGTGTTCCATCGATTGCCCTCGGCAACTTCACCTGGGATTGGATTTACGAAGGGTATTCATCGTTCGCCACCTTCGCTCCCGAAGCCATCCGGATCAATCCAGCAGGCCTACGCGAAGTCCACACACGCACTCAGGCTTCCGCTGCACGGCGGATTCGAGCCCATGAAACCGGTGATCCGCGACATCCCGCTCATCGCGCGGCACGCCGCGGCGGCCGCGCGAAGAAACCCGGACCCCTGCTCAATCTGGGCACTGACACGGTCGTCGCCCTCGCCTCGCTTCAGGCGGACACTGGCGTGGGATCTGCCTCTACGCTGACATCGCACGATCGAGCCGATTCACGATTCTGGTGACCGACCACGAGGATCGCGGCCTGGCAGGTCGAGAACCTCCGGCGCGTCCGCATGGACTGGCTCGCGGATCGAGGCATCCAGTATGCCGATCTCGTCGCGGCCTCCGATGTCGTCGTCAGCAAGCCGCGGATACGGCATCGTCTCGGAGTGCCTGGCGAACGGACCGGCCGCTGCTCTATACCGATCGCGGACGGTTTCGCGAACGCACGGCGTGTTCGTGGAGATGATGCCCAGGCTGTTGCGGTGCCGGCACATTTCGCAAGATGATCTACGCGGCGGCCGGTGGAACGATTCCATCGAGGCGCTCCTGGCGCAGGATCCGCCGCCCGAACGCATCGCGACAAACGGAGCCGACGTCGCCGCGCGTTTCACCCTCGACGTGGAAAGCAGTTGTTGATGACCGATCGAGCGCCCGAACCCGCAGTTCCCGGCAACTGGACCCGAATCGATCCGTTCCCGCGCCTTCACACGATGCGCTCGTTCGTATCCGAGACGCTCGACACCGACCGCATCCGCGTGGATGTACTTTCGCGTGGGCGACGAGCCAGCTGCTGCCGCGCCAGGGTATGGTTCGGACCCGGGGACCGAAGGACCTCGCGGCATTGCGCATGGCGGCGCGGTGGCGGCCGCGCTCGACGAATCGGTCGGCGGCGTCGCCTGGATGATGGGCTACCGCGTCGTCGTGGCGCGGCTGACGGTGGACTTCCGCACCATGGTTCAGAATCGGCACCGACGCGACGCCTCGAAGCGTCCATCGCGGGCGTGGACGGCCGGAAGGTCACGTGCCGTGCCCGACCTGACCGACGGCGAGACGCTCCTCGCCGAAGCCGAAGCGTTGTGCGTGGTCTGGAAGGACCTAACCGCGCGATCGAATCTTCAGTCAAATCGATTCGGCACGCGCAGCATGTGCGACAGCCTGAGCTTGAGCCGCCCATCTCTTTCCAGCTGCCGTCAGCGGCACTTCGATCGAGGCGTTCAGAAATTCCTTCTGTCCGAGGTGACGTCGAAGGCGCACCGAGCAGCTCCACATCGAAGAGCCATTTCGTGACGAATGGGCTGCCAGAACAGCGGTCGGGCCACCTCCGAACGAAACAGCTTCGCGCCGCACTGCGAATCGTAGACCGGCAGATCGAACAGCTGGCTCGCCATCGTCGAGAAAACACGCCCGAGATAGTGGCGCGTGCGCCCGGCGGTCGATGTCCGACCCGAAGCCGCTTCACTCGAGAGCCGAGCGCGAACATGCGCTTCGGATCCGCCTCGAGCGCGGCCAGCAGAAGGTCGACTCGCGAGAGCGGCGTCGAGCAGGTCGGCGTCCCAGTATCCGAGAAACGAGAATCGCTCGAGCGACGCCGCGTATAGCACGCCTTGCCTGACGGCTTCGGCCTTTCCGCTGTTCTTCGCCAGCTTCTGAACGAGGATCCGCTCCTCCCCGTCAAGCGCTCAAGGCCTCGAGCGTGCCTTCAGCGTGCCATCCGAACTGCCATCGTCCACGAGACAGAGACTCGCGTGACGGACGCGTAGCGAAGGAACTCCAGGAACGTGTCGCGCCGAAGCCGCCGCCCCTCGTTGTAACAGGGAACGATCAGGCAGACTTGACGCATATGGCGTAGTTCGACAGCCCTGGCAGCCGCAATCCGCTCCTTGCGATTGCCATCGACACGCGCGCGTCGAGAAGAGAAGGGCGCCGCTGAAGAGCGTGGCAGCCGCGTCGCCGCCGGTCCAGGTCACGATGCCCGATGTGTGGCTGGTCGGGCTTGAATCCGAAGAGACGCTCCTTGATGACCTGGAGAATCCGGACGGGCAGCAGGCTGCCGAAAAAGTAGCCGATGTCGAGGACCCCGAAGCTCGGAGCGCTCGATCAGCCGCCGAAGCGATCCATTTGAATACCGGCGATAGTGTCCCAGAAAGCTGTCGTGCGAGCTGAACAGCGACTGATACGCGGGGACGGTGATGAGAAGCGCGTGTTGCCGTCGATGTAGACGGACGCGCGCGCAATCCGTTCAGGAAGCCGGTGTCGTTCTCGATGTGTTCGATGACGTCCATCAGGAGCACCAGGGATGCAGGCCTGGATGGCGGCGGCGACATGCCGTCGAGCGATGAGGACATCTGAATACGCGGGTTGTTCAGCCGAGCGCGGTAGTGTTCGAGCAGATCGCCGGTGAACGCGGTGTCAACCGGCAAAGAACTCGCGCACCGTTATGCCGCGCGGCCAGCGACTCGACGACGAAGGTGTCGCCGCAGCCGATGTCCATCACGATCGAACCGCTCGGCCAGGTTCAGGTGACGCCGGATCAGTCGGTCGATCACCTCGAAGCGCGCCGTCTCCCACGGATGGCGCACGGCCGATTCGAAGCCTCGCGCGCGCGCCTCAACGAGATCCATCGGTCTTGATCGTCGGGCGCGCAGGCCGCGAACGGGCCCGGCAGGAAGAAGCACGACGTCCGGCAGCGCGACGATCGGCAGCGACGGCGGCCGTCCGCCTTGTGAAGCGGCGCGCTCGTTCACGAATGCCTGATACGTGGAGTCCCAGAGCAGCATCGGTTTCCAGGCCGCCGGATCGTCGAGATGACGGGCAATCGCCGCGAGGTCGCCGGCCTCGGTCCGTTCCCACGGGCCAATCCGGCGGAAGTAATAGTAAAGCGGATGGCTGATGCACTGTCCCGGCAAATCGAGATAGAGGCCACGCTCGCTGGACGGCGCGGCCTGCTTCGACGCCTGGCAGAGGCACTGAGTGGCCGATCGCATCGAGTGTTCATCGATCAGCATACGAGGAAACTGATCGCGATACGGCCTGCAGGGGCATCACGCTTGCCACCAGCAGCGCGACAACGACACGGCTCGCCCGCTTGCCCGCGCCGGCCAGAAAGCCGCAGACGAAGCACGACGATTCCCGGCCGCACGACGCCCGAGCTCTTGAACACGTTGAGATTGTCGAGGCTCAGACGAATCGGACCGTAGATCAGGCTGATCAGCCGCCACGACCGCGGCGGCAAGGGCGACGCCAAGCAGCGTGGCGCGGACCGCCGGACGGCTGCACGCGCGACCGAGCGCCGGCATGCGCGCAACCGCGCTGTCGTGTGTCCATTGCAGCACTCGCGTGAGCGGCGCGAGGCGCGACCGCAATCACGAGCGCGGCAAGATAACCGGCAGCCAGCGCCAGCGGCGGCAGAAACGGATACGCGTAGTGATACAGCTTCGAAGTTCCCACCGAGATTAGAACGAGCGGAACGGCAAACCACGCGACGATCATCGCGCCGTCGAGCCACCGCCGCCGGATCGTCTGGACGACCAGCGTCGCGAAGCCGGCGACGACGAGCCACTGCGACCCGGAATCGTCGAACCGCGCAGAATCATCTCCGGTGAAGTAGCATGACCAGGGTTGAACGTGGGCCGGATTGAGATAGGTCCTGAACCTCGTGACCACGTGCTCGGCAAGGATCGACGTGCCAGAAGTAGGTGCCGAAGCGGACCGTGGCAAAGACGAACCATGGCGCGATCAGGACCACGGCGACTGCTGCCGACGGCAGTCCACGATCGCCATTCTCGAAGCAGGCGCGCCCGCAGTCTCGGGAAACACCAGGAACACGAGGCCGATCACCATCGGCAGGAATGCCGCAGCCACGAACTTGGTCATGAAGCCGAGCACGAAGAACAGCGCGGTGACGATCGCATGGCGCCGGATACGGCGGGGATCCGCGGCCGACGCCCAGCAAAGCGCGTGAAAGATCCCGCCGCAGTAGACAGAAACAGCGGCGCCTCCATGTTGTTGCTGCGCAGTCCGTGTTCGAAGAGCAGCGGCCAGTGCACGAACAGGATCAGCAGCGCCACGACGCCGGCGACCGGCCCTGCCAGCCTGGCGCCGATCATGAAGACGTAGACGAACGCGACGGCGCCGAAGAGCGCATCCCAGAAGCGGGTGCCGAACTCGCTGTGGGGCAAAAGGCCGGCGCGAATCGGCGCGGCCACAATCCAGAACTTCAGCGGCGGCTTTTCCAGAAACGCTTCGTCTTCGTGCGGACTGCTCTTCGGCACGAGCCAGTCGCCGATTTCGAGAATGCGATCGACCGAGAACGTGTAGATGGCTTCGTCGTGGCCTCACATCGAGTGCGGCCAAGGCCGACGAAGAGCGGCAGGGAGAACAGCGCGACGACGAGAGCCAGCCGAGGGCCGCTCGGACGTGTCAGTGCCTTGCGGCAAGTGACGAGCGACCAGATCCTCGGCACGTTCACTTTCTCAATCGACTCGGGCTGAGATCGGCCTGCGCCAGGAAGGCTGGCAGATCGAGATCCGACTTGAACCCGATGTGGACCGTCAGCGGCGAAATCGCGCGCTCGATCCAGCGCGAGGAGCGGGATTGGGGCTGCGGAAGTGATTGAGGATGATGATGCGGCCGCCGGGTCGGCAGCACGCGGCGCATTTCGTGAACGACGGCAACCGGATCGGGCACGACGCTGATCAGATAGGGCGCGTAGACGATGTCGAAGGTGGCGTCCCGGAACTTCAGGTCGGCGGCGTCCATTTCGAGCAGCCGGACGTTGACGATGCCCTTGCGGGTCGACGCGCTCGCGCGCCTTCTCGAGCATCGATCGAGGACAGGTCGATGCCCGTCACCATGCAGTCGCGCGGATAGAGTCCGGCGTTGATCCCGGTGCCGACGCCCACTTCGAGCACGCGCTCGCCGGGCTTGATGCCCATGCGCTGAATCGCGTGCACCCGGCCCGGATGAAGCGTCGGGCCGAACGTGAAGTCATACACCTTCGCCAGCTTCTCGTACACGCCGGCGACGAAATCGTTTTCGACTGCCGTAACAGACAACGCCTCGAGTCGCCGCGTCGGAGCCGATTACTTCATCGGTCGGCCGCGACGGGCGGAGTCAAATAAAGCCATCCGTAGCCTCGCTCGCTGCTACCACTGTCTTTAGTTTGAGGGGGACGGGCGTCGTGCGTATGCCCGCTGCAGGGCGGCCCCGAGCGAATATACCCCGTATAGTTACCGAAGTCCATCGACAACGGCGAGCGCGGCGTCCACATTTCCTGACGCAGTCGAGACTTGGATGCCATTTACGCCCTTGCGCAAGCACCTGCCAGCTCGCGCGCGATCTGAATACCCTCTGCCGCGGCGCCGTCCACGCTCTCCGCCTTCCGCATGCGATCCATGAGCAGCTCCGGCACACGGACGCCCGGCACCTCGTTGGCCATGAACTCTGCGTGGCGGAGGCTTTCGAACGGGACCACACCAGCGACGATGGGCAGCCGCGCGGTTTCGATGCGCTTCAGGAAGCGCTCGAAGCCGGCGAGATCGAAGATCGGCGCGCGTCAGCACGAACTCGGCGCCGGCTTCGACCTTGTACTCGAAGCGGCGGAGCTCCTCGTCGAGATTCGACGCCGCCGGGTTCACCGAAACACCGATGTGGAAACGCGGTGGGCGCGCCAATCGCCTGCCCGCCCACGTCGTAGCCGTGGTTGAGAATCGACACGACGTTGGTGAGCCCGATGGAATCGACGTCGAAGACCGATGTGGCATCGGGATAATCGCCGACGCGGCCCGGATCGCCCGTCGTGAGCAGGAGCGTTGCGGAGCCCCATCGCGTGCGCGCCGAGCAAATCCGATTGGATCGCCGAGCAGCTGGCGATCCCGGCACGCGTAGTGAAGCAGCGTTTCGATGCCGGCCTGCTGCTCGATCAGCACGGCCAGCGAGAGCGCGCTCAGCCGCGCGCCGGCGCGCGGACCGTCGGGGATATTGATCACGTCCACGCCGTAGCGCTTGAGTTCCCGCGCGCGCGGATCGCGGACTCCGCCTCGAAACCTCGCGGCGGCAGCAGCTCGGCGGCAACCACGAAGGTGCCACGCGCCAATTCCGCGGCAAAGCGCGATTTCTTCTCGCGCGGGACCGGCGGCGCTGCGATCGCGGACGCCCGCCGCGCCGCGCCCTGGACCGCAGCGCCGGTGCGCTCGTCACCGGCGCCTGGCCGCCTGACGGCGGCCTTGATCTGCCGGACGTGCTCGGGCGTGGTCCCGCAGCAGCCGCCGATGATGCGGACGTTGTGAAGGATGAACCGCCGGGCGTAGGTCGCCATGTATTCAGGCGAACAGAGATAGATGTTGCGCCCTTCGACATCGCGGGCTTGCCGGCATTTGGCTGAGCAGACAGAGCGACGCGACGTGACGGCTTCCATCCGCTCGATCGTCTCGAGCATGGGCGCCGGCCCGACGGCGCAGTTGACGCCGATGACCGTCGCGCCCCGCCGTTCGAGCTCGGGCGCAAACTTCTCGGGCGGCGTACTCGTCGAGCGTGTTGCCGTCCTCCTCCGTCGTCATCTGCGCGACGATCGGAAGCGGCGACACGTCGCGGACGGCATCGATCGCGGCGCCGATTTCGTTCAGGTCGCGAAACGTCTCGAGGATGATGAGATCGACGCCGCCCTCGATCGAGCGCCTTCGCCTCGCTCGCGAAAATGGGTGCGGGCCTCGTCGACGCTGGTCTTGCCCCACGGTTCGATGCGAATCCCGAGCGGACCGATCGCGCCGGCCACGTAAGCCCGATCGCCGGCCGCCTGGCGCGGCGAGCCGCGCGCCGCCTGAGTTGATAGCGAGGAGCGAATCGGCGAGGTCGAAGGAGCCGAGCTTGATCGGTTGGCGCCGAACGTGTTCGTTTCGATGATGTCGGCGCCGGCGCGCACGTACTGCTGGTGCACGTCGAGCACCAGGTCCGGCTGCGACAGATTGAGCGCGTCGAAGCTCTTGTTGATGAAGACGCCCTTCGCGTACAGCATCGTGCCCCATCGCGCCGTCACAGACAAGCACGCGTTCGTCAAGAGCTTCGCTAAATGACTGTGGCATCGAGTAATCCAATTCCTGCGTGTCGAGTCGTTCGCATTTGAAGGTCTGCGTGTCGACCAGCAGAGTATGACTTCGTGACCACGTCGAGGCCGATCGATCGAACGCCCTGCCGTATGGAGTCGGTGAACTCGTGGTGGTGTCCGAAGAGATGCAGACGCGGACGCATCGCCGTGAGGACTTCGTTGATGGCCGTCTTGCCGGCATCCATCCGGCGGCCGGCAGGGATAGAACGGGCGCGGCGCTTCGTGCGTGAGAAAGATGTCGATGTTCGTCAGCGAGCGGCAGGCGCGACCTCTTCCGCACGAAGTGCCGCCGCTTGTCGTCGCGGCTCTTTCCGAGCTTGATCGCGGCAGTTCGCCGTCCGGCGGCCGCGCGAGCGGCAGGAGCGCCGCGGCGGCGTGTGATACCAGCTCGGAGCGAAGGTTCCGCCGAGCGCGGCTACGCGCCACGGGCCGACCTGGTGCGGGCCGCCGTTCTTCAGAGTAACAGCAGCGTCGGCGCGGGCGGGTGTCCGGCGATCGAGTCGGCGATCACGTCGTAGTCTTCGTTGTTGCCTTTGATCCAGTAGAGGGCCGGCGCGGCGTGAAATGCTGGCCATCATTGCTCGCGACATCGCCGACCTGCACCCAGAGAGCACCCCGGCGTGGCGCATCATGATGTCGCGTCGACCGTCGTCGAATTCTCCGTGGATGTCGCCGAGGGCGCCGATCTGCATGGCAGGATGGGCGGGAAGGGCAGGGAAGGCAGGACAGGCGGGAAGGTCGAGGGTTCTAGCCTCCTGCCCTTCCTGCCCCTCCTGCCCCTCAGCTATGCGGACGATCCGGCTCCTGGCTTGACAGTGTTGCCGGCACGAGGAGATCCGTCTTGTCCCAGACGAAATCGTCCTTGCTGTACACCGCGAGCTCGTAGTCCTTGCCCATGAAGATCGCGCCGACCGGACACGCTTCCTCGCAGTAGCCGCAGAAGATGCAGCGCGTCTTGTGAATCTGGTAGACCGACGCGTAGCGCGGGCCGGCCTGCACCGTGCCGTCGTTCTCGGCCGCTTCGAGGTAGATGGCGTCGGCCGGGCAGGCGACCGAGCAGAGGCCGCAGGCGACGCATTTCTCGAGACCGTTCTCGTCGCGCATCAGCACCTGCTTGCCGCGGTACTTCGGGAACATCGGCACCTTCTCGTCCGGATAGTTCACGGTGATCGGCTTGCGGAACAGGTGCTTGAGCGTCGTGGCAAAACCGATGAGGAGCGGGCGAATGACAGCCATTGCTCTCAGTTTAACCGGCCGATAAGATCATGTAAATCAGATGCCGGAAGCGCAACTCCATCTCCCGCCGGAGCAGCTCCTGCTCACGACGCTGGTCGTCAAGCTCGCCGTCATGGCCGCGCTCGCGACCATGCTGGTGCGATACCGGCCGCTTCCGGCACATCCTGATCTTCGAGCGGCGCGGCTGGCCCGACCGCCTGACGTTCGTCCTCGCGCTCGGCGTCCCGCTGACGGCGGGCGTCGCGCTCGCCTGCTGCTGAACTACAAGGCCGCGGACCTGACGCTCGAAGGCGCGTTCCTCGCCGGGGCTCATCGCCGGGCCGTACGCCGGCGCCATCGTCGGGCTGATGGTCGGGCCTGCCGCCGCTCGCCAACGGCGAGGTTCATCGCGCTGCCGCTTCGCGGTCGGCTGCGGGTTCGCCGGCGGCGGCCTGCGCGAGCTCTGCCCGAAGGAAGCGATCTGGCACTTCTCGCCGTTCGTCTTCACCGCGCTCCACCGCCGCGTCGTGGCAGATGATGCGAGCCGCCGAGATCGACTGGCAGGTGATGCCTGCTGCTCGCGCCGGTCGCGCTCGAGCTGCTGCGCCAGGGGCTCGGCGCGCGCTGGAGCGGCACCAGCAGCGGCTGTTCTACCTGCAGCCGCGCGCTCGCGCGTCGTGGACGCTGAGCGGTGATCGTGCTGCTCGCGACGGTGCTCTGCGGTCGCCACGCCGATCAAGATCTGGAACAACGCGCGCATCGAGCACCGGCTGCAGGAACAGGAGAAGCTGCTGCTCGCCGCGAAGATCGAGGCGCTGGCGAGCCAGATCAACCCGCATTTCCTGTTCAACACGCTGACGTCGATCTCGTCGCTGATCCGCACGCAGCCCGACACGGCGCGCATGCTGATCACCAAGCTGTCGGGCCTGCTGCGGCGGCTGATGCGCAGCACCGATCATTTCGTGACGCTGCGCGAAGAGCTCGAATCGATCGACGAGTATCTCGACATCGAGGTCGTCCGCTTCGGACCGCAGCTTCGGGTCGACAAGGAGATCAGCCCCGACACGCTCGACGTCATCGTCCCGAGCATGATCCTCCAGCCGCTGGTCGAGAACTCGATCAAGCACGGGCTGTCGCAGCAAGGTCGGCGGCGGCCGCATTACGATCCGGACGCTGCGCTCGAGAACGGCCACGCGCGTCATCGAGGTGCACGACGATGGCCTGGGCATGACGCGAGGAGCGGCTCGAGCACGCACTCGGCGGCGGCATCGGCCTGAGCAACGTGAACGAGCGCCTGCGGACGATCTACGGCGCGCGACTGTCAGCCTGAAGCTGACGAGCGTGCCCGGGCAGGGCACGTCGGTGAGCGTCGAGATCCCGGAGATGACCGTCGCGGAACGGGTTACCGCGTGAAGCCGTCAGCGGTGCGCGAACCGGCGCTCGAGCCTGCATCGGCGACCTGCTGCGAACCGGTGCTGGTGGACGACGAGCAGCTCGCGCGCGACGAGCTGGGATACCTGCTCGGACAGGTCGGCGGCGTGGAGGTCGTCGGTCAGGCCGGCAACGGCGTCGAAGCGCTCGCACGTCATCGATCGATCTGCACCCCGATCGTGGTGTTTCTCGACGTGCAGATGCCGGGGCTCACCGGCTTCGAGGTCGCCCGCCGGCTGCTCGACAGCCGGGCCGTCGTCGCACATCATCTTCGTGACGGCGCTACGATCAGCACGCCATCGAGGCGTTCGAGGTCAACGCCGTCGACTACCTGCTGAAGCCGGTCGATCCAGGCGCGGCTCGAAGTCGCGCTCGAACGGGCGCGCCGCCGCATCGCATTCGAACGTCCGGCCGTCTGGCAGGGCCGTCGGCGGCGGCGTCAGCAACCGATCAGCTCGAGAAGATCGTCCAGCTGGTGGCCGAGCGGCAGAGCCGCCGCGGAACGGCTGGCGATCAAGGTCGGCGAGCGGTTCCTGCTGGTCCAGGCCGAAGAAATCATTTACGCGTCGCTCGCCGACGACAGGCATCACCGTGGTCACGAGCCAGCATGCCGGGACGTCCGAACTATCGGACGCTCGACGAGCTGCAGGCGCGGCTCGACCCGGCGCGTCTTCTGGCGCGTGCACCGGTCGCATCTGGTGAACATCAACAAGATCAAGGAGATCGTCCCTTGGTTCAGCCGGAACTACATCCTGAGGATGAAGGACGAGAAGGCGACGGAAATCCCGGTGAGCCGCACGCAGACGCGGCGGCTCCGGGAGTACCTGAAGCTGTAGCCGCCCGGAGCGCCGCCGCAGTCCGACGGCGGCCGATCGCCAGCGTCGAGCGCGGCGCCGGCGACCGGCCCAGCTGTCGTGCCGGTCGACCGGCGTGCCGGCGTCGCCGCCGCCGACGCGGACAGCGCCCGACCTGCGCCTGACCAGCCCGGGCATCCGCTCGCGCAGATTCAGGAAGAGCTCGTCGCCTGGGTCAAGACGCTCGTCTCGGCGGCCGTCTACGCCATCCTCATCGTCACGTTCGGGTTCCAGGTGGCGCGCGTCGAAGGCCAGAGCATGGCGCCGACGCTCGAGGATCAGGATCGGCTGATCGTCAACAAGCTGGTCGTACCGCATCGGCGAGCCGCGCCGCGGCGACATCGTGATGCTCTACTACCCGCTCAATCCCGACAAGTCGTTCGTCAAGCGCGTGATCGCGCGAGGAAGGCGACACGGTGCGCATCGTCGACGGCCGCGTCTACGTGAACGACATCCCGCTGCACGACGACTACGTGCCGCCAGAGTTCCGCAGCCACGACGACTGGGGCCCGCAGGTGATTCCCGAGGGCTACTACTTCGTGATGGGCGACCACCGGAACAACAGCTCCGACAGCCGGCACTGGGGCATCGGTGCCGAAGAAGCTACATCATCGGCAAGGTGCAGGTCCGCTGGTGGCCCGTGCCCACGGCGCGCGTGTTCTGACAGCTCGGCACTCCAGTGGCCAGTCGTCGACCGCGCGCTGCGCGCGGCCTAGCCGTCAGCCACCGGCCAGTGACAGGTACCGCGGTCTCGCGTGTCTCTTTCGCGTCCTCATCCTGAATCTCGCCGTCGCCGTCGCGAAGATCGCGTTCGGCTACGCCAGCGGCGCGATCAGCATTCTGTCCGACGGCTTCCATTCGCTGACCGACGCCGGCATCGAACGTCGTCGGCACTGGTCGGCGTGCGGGCCGCAGCACGTCCGCCCGACGAGACCATCCCTACGGTCACCGCAGATGCGAGACCGTGGCCGCCGCGGCAGCGATCACGCTGTTCCTGCCTGCATGGTCGTGCTCGAGGTGCTGCGCAACGCCGTTCAACCACCTCACGGGCCGTTCGGGCGCGCCGGACGATCTCGTCAGCCGGCTTCATGGTGATGGCCGTGACGATCGCGCGTGAACCTGGCGGTCATCACGCGTGCGAGTCGCGCGAGAGCCGAGCGGCTCGGCAGCGAAGTGCTGCTGGCGCGACGCGACGGCGACGCGCGGCGACGTCTGGACGTCGCTTGACCGTGATTGCGGCGCTCGTCGGCGCGCGCGTGCCGGGCTGCCGATCCTCGATCCGCTGGCGGCGATCGTCGTCGCCGGCTTCATCGGACTACGCCGGATATCAGATCGCGCGGCCACGACCCGGATCCTGAGCGACCGAATCGTCGATGTCCGGAGGCCGATCTCGAGCGCGTCGTGCATGAGCGTGCCAGGCGTGATCGGCTGCCACCACATTCCGCACCCGCGGATCGGCGGACCATGTGTTCCTCGACCTGCACGTCTGGCTGCCGCCGGACATGCGCCTCACCGAAGCGCACGATCATTGTCGCACGTCGTCAAGGATCGCCTGATGGCCCGCTATCCGCAGATCGCCGACGCGATCATCCATATCGAACCGCCGCCCGGCAACCTGCAAGCTTAGAAGCGTGAAAAGCGACGCGTTCAACTGTGGTGCGGTTTCAGTTACGCCCCGTCAGTGGGCTGGCCGCAGCCGGGCCGTGCCTGATCCAAGCTGGCAGTGAACGCTTCGACGACCCTCGTCGAGCCCCGCAGGCAGCAGTGAAGCGGCGCGCCGCCGTACGCTTTCCGCCTTACGTGTCACCGAGGCCAAGACCATCGCAGATCCGGGGATGCTCGCGATCGGCAACGCGATGGTCAGAAGGCGCTGTTCGGACGGCGACTTCTACCTCTCGCTCCTGTCGTTCCCGGGACGTCCGGGATGCAACCTCGTCTTCGGTACGATCGAAGGGACGGCGAGACACGGGCGCGAGAAACCCCTCGACCCTGGGCGGCGGCGAAACAGGACATAAGCACCTGATCTAGCGAGGGCTCTCTCGCACCGCACGCGGACGCGTCGCAGTCAGCGCGGAAACGATCCGGGGCCAAGACCCTCATTCTTCGGTCGCGGCACCCGGAGCTCGTGCGCTCATGCGAATCTATCGGGAAGCCGCGGCGTCAGGTCCAGGTCGTGGCGACGCTGAAGGGCTGAGCCTCGAGCACGGGCTCCTGTTCAACACGCCGGCGATCCGCGTGGTCCTGGGATCACCGTGGGGATCCCGCGCGAGGCTCATGGACGAACGGGTCGCCGCCGCGCCCCTGGATCACGCCGATGGTGATGGACAAGCCCGCAGATCTTTCACACGCGTTCGAACAGCTGCGCGCGATGGGTGTGACGCACGTATCCGCGATCGGCGGCCGGAGGATTGCGGCGCAGTTGATCGACGCGGACTGGTTCAGGATGTGTATCTACGACGTCGCCGCGACCCGCGCGGCGGAGCCGACACACCGATGTACCCGGAAGCCGCTGCAAAGGCGCCGTGGTCAGAAGCGAAGGGGACGGACGGTGAATCAGGCGTGATCTTCGAACATGTCAGGCTGGACGTCTACTTGACCGGCGCCGTCAGCTTGATCTCGAACGAGACGCGGCCAGAGCTTCCCGGTGATGAACAGGCGATCGCCGGCAGCATCGTATGCGATGCCGTTGAGGACGTCGGTCGAGGCGCGCGGTCGCGCGCCGGCAGCAGGCCCTGAAGGTCGATCCCAGCCGGTGACGCGGCCCGTCTTCGGATCGATCCGCGCGGCACGCAGTCGGTCTGCCGGACATTCGCGAAGTAATCTCGCCTCTTCACGTACTCGAGCTCGTTGAGCGCAGCGAGGACGCCGGCGGCCGTCACCTTCACCCGCCGCCGTTCGTCGGAAGGTCGCCGGATCGGAAAGCGGAGGCTGTCGCTTCCGTCGCTCATGATAAGGCTGGTGCCGTCGTGGGTGAGACCCCAGCCCTCGCCCTGGCATTTGACCGATCGCCGTGGTGCGAAGGATCGCGCGATCGTGAATGAACGCCACGCCGGACTGCCACGTGAGCTCAAAGAGCTCCGACTGCCAGACGACGATGCCCTCGCCGAAGTACTGCGCCGGCACGTCGCGCTGCTGGACGACCTCGCCGGTCTCGAGCTTCACCCTTGCGGATGGACGATCGGCCGTTGAGGCCGGTGCCCTCGTAGAGAAAGCCGTCCAGGAACTGCAGACCCTGCGTGAACGCATCGCGATCGTGCGGAAAGGTTGCGGACGACGGTGTACCCGGCAGACCGGCAGGTTGGCCCCCGCGGGGCTGCCAGGGCGCAAAATCCGAGAGGGTGAGCCGATCTGACCATCGCCAGGGCAACCGCCACAATGATGGCACGGGTGAACAGTCCCATTGCAACAACTCTAGCGTACGACAAATCTCGCTGGCCTGGAAAGGCTCGAGAGTTTCAGCAAGGCCGCTGAAAAAGCCAGCAACTCTGAAGTCAGTGAAGAACCTTAGGAGTCAGAACCGAAGAACATGCACCGAACAACATGTGGCTCGAACTTCTGGCCCTACGTTCCTCACTTCAGGCTGCGTCTTTCAAAGGCCTGCTGACGCCCAGACCCGGTGAACCGTCAGAAGGCGGACGCGCCAGCAGCCTGCTGTTGGACTCCTCAGTCGCCGGCCGGCACCGCCGCACCGGCGCCCGTCGATAACGCCTCGAGTCTGGCAACGGCGCGGTCCGCCACGGCGGCCGAACCGATCTGGTTCCGTCTGCCGCCGGATGTCGCCAGCGCGAACTGGCGGAACGCGTCCACGGTAATTTCCAGCACCTCCACGTCCGTGACGGCGGTCGCACCGATGCCGTTCCAGGGCGCGCGCCCGTCAGCAGCGACATCTCCCGGTAGGCGAAGTCGCCTCCGGTCCGAGACGAGCCACTTCGTGAGCCGACGGATTCGACGGTCACCGCCAACTCGCCGCGGAGCCATGACGCTGAACACCGAGCTCCCGGCGTCGCCTTCCCGCACGATCGCTTCCCCTGCTCGCGTAGAGGCGTGCGACTCCGCGCGCTGAGCCGCCGCCAGGCGTCCCCGCTCGGCGGCCGGGAGAGCCGCGAAATCTGTCGGCACCGGTCTCGAGCAGGCGTCCGGGGCGGTCGTCGGGTCGGGAGCCGCGGCCGCATATCTCCGCGGAACATCTCCACCCGGATCGGATGCGGAGATGCGGCTGATGCCGGCCTCGCCGGAACGCGTGATACTGGCGACGACAGCGAAGTCCGATCGCGGGATGACGCTCGTCGAGGGACGAAGTTGCTGGTCCACACGCGGACGCGGTAGGCGTCACGGCGGGAGGCCGCGAAGGTCGGCCAGCAGCACTACTGGCTGGCGGGACCCGGCGAGAAGCGGCTCGTTCTTGATCGCCTCGGAGGATCGTCGGCCTTCTGCCCGGCTGGGGGGCGTGTCGCAGCTGGCGCCGATGTCGAGACCTCGATTGCGTTTCGGGGATCTGGCTCCAGAGTAGTTGGTGATCGTGTCGCGCGCGAGGGCGCTGTTCGGCACGACGACGAAATTCCCCGTTGTTCGCCGAATCTTTCGCTCGCGCGCCAGTGTGATTTCGCTGGACCATGCGCGTCCTTGCCAGGCAACGTTCGCCCGGTGCCCGACGCGAAACGCGGCTTCTCGATCTGGATCGCCAGGCCCGCGAAGAGGTTCCCGAGCGTGTCCTGGGCGCGAACCTCGATCACGACCGCGCCCACGGCGGTGGTCGCGATAAT
>ERZ1370068.5760-contig-4771_pt1 | contig 47316 bp, 77 predicted proteins | sample MGYA00561227_ERZ1370068 | MGnify/ENA primary metagenome ERZ1370068 (study PRJEB38410, sample SAMEA6850437) | metagenome | study: Metagenomic assessment of the ecological functions of the soil: analysis of the soil microbiota associated with the... | reverse complement strand
TATGGCCGGCAACGCCGAAAACGAAGCCGCCCGCCACGCCGATCATGCTGCGCGGAGCGCGGCGATTGGGACGCGTTGCTCACCTGGATGCGCATCCGGCAAACCATCGCCGTGATGCACCAGGTGCCGACCGGGCTGCCGAACTGATCGAAGATCGAGCGCGCAACGCGGAAAGAAACCAACGCCCGGTGAGAGGCAGCTAGCTTACATCTCCCTCCTTGGGGGCTGTCCGCCTCCTTGATCCGCGTAAGCCGCTTCCGGCGCGCCAGCTATGTGGTGAGCGTGAAGCGCGCTCGGCTCAGTCGTGCCTCCGGCCGCGATCTGGAGTGCCGCGTTCGGCGCAATAGCGGTCGACGGCCTCGGGCGCGCCAGAGGCGTCGGCGAGCGCCACGTAGGTGTCGGGCCGCAGGCAGATAGAGTGCGTTGTCGCGCGAGGCCTGCCGCCTCGTATTGCGGCTTCCAGGCGAAGACGTGCAGTTCGATGCTGCGGATCAGCGCACCATTTGGCGAGCTCGGGCTTCGCCGCTGCCATAGACATGGACCTGCCAGGTCATCGCCGAGAGGGGCGCGAAATTGTCCGCTCCTCGCTCGCACCCACGGAAGCCGATCGCCGCCATGCACGTGACCGGCGGAGCCGACGCTGAGCGGTGTCCCGCGGTAGTTCAGGGTGATCTGCGAGACCGTGCGGAAGATGTACTCGCGAACCGGCTCGAAGCGCCACGACCTTCGGGAAGATCAGCCGGCACGATGCGCGTGCGTATGATGTCGGCGATCCGCCCTTCGGCGGTGGCGAAGCTGAACACGCGATCGGTTGTCGCGACCAGCCGCCTGGCAAAGCCGATGCGTTCGGCCTCGTAGCTGTCGAGCAGGCTGTCCGGCGCATGGCCGCGCAGCACCGCCGCCAGCTTCCAGGCCAGATTGATGGCGTCGCCGATGCCGGTGTTCATGCCCTGGCCCGCCGGCGGGGCTGTGGATATGGCGCGGCGTCGCCGAGCAGGAAAGCGCGACCCTTGCGGAAATGCTCCGCCACCCGATGATGGACGTGATAGGTCGAGAACCAGTTCACCTTCTGGACGTCAACCTTGAGGTGTATCGATCGCCCGATCGCTGACGTCCTCGAATTTGAGCGTCTCGGCGTGGTCGGCGCGCTCGTCCGCGCACGGTTCCGATGAGACGGGCTCGGCCTTCGCCGGCCAACGGGAAGACGGCCAGGAAGTCGGCCTCGTCGAGATCGACGTGCAGTTCGCCGTTCAGCGGAGGGACCAGCCGCCTCGACATCGGCGACGTAGAAGACCTGCCGGTAGGTCCCGCCAGGAAAGCCGGTGCCGATCGTGTCGCGCACCAGCTGAGTGCGCGCCGTCGCAGCCAGCGATGTAGTTCGCCTCGCAGGTTCTCGTCCTGACCCTCGGGTCCGCGGAGGCGGGCAGTCACCCGACTCGCCCTCGTCGGTGAAGCTTACCAGCTCGGTTCGGCGCTCGACGGAGACGCCGAGCTGCTCCAGCCGCTCGATCAGCAGGCCGCTCGTGCTGGTCCTGCGGGAAGATCTGCAGGAAGGGATAAGGCGTCGAGATCTGAGCCGATACGTCTCAAATGACAGGCGCGCCGCCGGTTCGCCTTTCACCCACAGATTGACCGCCGGGACCTTGTGGCCGTGCTCGACGCACAGCATCAGTTAGGTCGAGCTGCCGGTAGAGTTCGAGCGTCCGCGCCTGAACCGCCAAGGCCCGTGAGGTCGTGCCGGGCTCCGCCGTCTTGTCGACGATACGGACCTTCGACGCCGAGCTTGGTGAGCCAGAGCGCCAGGACCAGCCCGGTCGGGCCGGCGCCAATGATCAGAACATCGCTCTGCATCATGACATTCTCTGTCTGAACCTGCAGTCTCCGCGCGGGTTGGCGATCTGCGCGCAGATGGCGCTCGCTGACAGGCGGCAACGACTCGTAAGCCGGCGTGCTGTTCTGGCTGGCGGGCGCCGCGATGTAGTTCTTGCTGCCTTTAACAGCGACAACGCCGGCGACGACGGGTGCACGGCTCTCTGAAAGATGCCAAATTCTGTCCGCGCACGTCAGCATCAAGGTAATTGCCGATCGCCTCCGATTTAGAGTTTGCAGACAGGATCGACCATTGCCAGGCAGCGAGCTTTGAAGGAAGAGTGCCTGTAAATTCACGTCCGCGGCTCTGATATCGGCGGTGATCCTCGGGCTTGGCGCCGGTTGCGGGTGCATGCGGTTTCACGCTTCGGCCGATTCGCGAAAGCGCAATGGCGCGCGATCAAGCGAGCGTATCGGCGGCATATCGCCAGCCACCGCTGGGTCGTCACCGTTGGATTGCTGGCGCTTGGTCGGCGGTCAGCCTTTGGTTATCTCACGCTCCCCGGACGTCACAGTCAGCAATCACGCAACCGAGTGCGCGCTCGGTCGCCGGCGCCACCGTTCCTCGCGGGCCGATCGCTCCACCGGAGAAGCCGGCGCAATCGGCGCGGCCGACCGAGGACGCAGCACTGCGTCCGCCGCCGGCGTTGCCGCCGCCCCGGCAGCCAAGCCGGCCTGGCTGCGCTTCGCGGTGCCGGCGCCGCCGACCGGCAATCGGCCGCTGGTCGCGATCGTGTTCGACGATCTCGGCCTCGATCGGGCGCGGACCGCCGAGGCGATTCGCCTGCGCGGGCCGCTGACGATGTCCTTCATGACCTATGCGAACGACCTGGTCGCGAGCAGACCGAGGCAGCGCGGCGCGCCGGCCACGAGCTTTTTCTGCACGTGCCGATGGAGGCGGTCGACCGCCATGCCGATCCCGGTCCGCGCGGGCTGTTCACGGCGCTGTCGCGCGAGGAGAACCTGGCGCGGCTGCGCTGGGGCTCGGCCGCACTCGCCGGCTTTGTCGGGATCAACAACCACATGGGCAGCAAATTTACCGCCGATGCGCTACAGCATGATGCCGGTCATGGAGGAATTGCGCGCCCGCGGTCTGGTGTTTCTCGATCTCGCGGACCTCGCCCTCCAGTGCCGGGATCTGCCTCGCGGTCGCCTACGGGGTCCCGCACGCCGCCCGCGACGTGTTCCTCGACGACGACCAGGCACCGCGTGTCGATCGCCAGGCAGCTCGCCCGGCTCGAGCAGGTCGCGCCCGACAGCACGGCAGCGCCATCGCTATCGGCCATCCGCACGACACGACGATCGCTGCGCCTCAAAGCCTGGTTGCCGCTGCTCGGCGAGAAGGGCTTCGCCCGGTCGTCCCGGTCCAGCACCGTGCGTGACGGCATCCGAATGGTACGCAGGAGCCGGGATGGCGAGGCGCTGACAGGCGGGGAAGCGTTTCTGATCCACGACCCAGCAGTGCGGGGAGAGCGCTGGCGGATGAGACCGTGTGTTGCGCCGGCATCGACCTGCTAAGTGCCGTCATGATCGGATTTGCACAGTCAGCAGCGTGGTGGTGGCCCGTCTAAAACGGGCGGCCATCGTTTTGTTTTTCCGATAGAGGCCGCCGCGGAAGCACCGGGCGGCCTTCGCAGTTTCGGAGCGCGACCTTCCCGGATCTCCCCGCGGCGGCCATGGCCCAGAGGGGATCGACATGCTCCGAGAGCTATCACACCAAGGGCGGCATCCGCATCCAGCGCGAGATCCGCGAGCGCAGCCTATCAGCCCGGCCGACACGGCGCTCGCCGACGCGCTCGACAACAGGCGCGGCGTCCTCTTTTCGTCGAGCTTCGAGTTTCCCGGCCGCTATACGCGCTGGGACATGGGCTTTGTCGATCCGCCGCTGGTGCTGACTGCGCGCGGCCGCACGTTTTGCGATCGAGGCGCTGAACGAGCGCGGCCGCATTCTGCTCGGACCCGATCGCGCGAGGCCATCTGCCGGCCTCTCGGCGGCCGACATCCGAGCAACCTGGCGACGACCGCATCTCGGGCGAGATCCGCGAAAGCGCGACGCGCTTTCCCGAAGAGCAGCGCAGCCGGCAGCCCTGCGATCTTCTCGGTGCTGCGCGCGCTTGATCGATCTGTTCGCGCAGCCCCGAGGACCAGCATCTCGGGCTTTACGGCGCCTTCGGCTACGATCTGGTGTTCCAGTTCGAGCCGATGCAGCTGCGCCTGCCGCGTCCCGGCGACCAGCGCGATCTCGTCCTCTATCTGCCGGACGAGATCCTGATCGTCGATCACATGCGGCAATCAGGCGGCGCTCCACCGCTATGAGTTCGAGGTCGGCGGCCGCTCGACGGCAGGGCCTGCCGCGCGCGACCCCGCCGACGCCCTATCGGCCTCGACCGCGCGGCCGCCGCCCGGCCGAGCGAGAGCGATCACGGCCCGGGCGAATATGCGGCACTGGTCGAGCGCGCCAAGGACGCCTTTGTCCGCGGCGATCTGTTCGAGGTCGTCGTCGGCCAGCTCTTCGCCGATGCCTGCGCCGACCCGCCGAGCGTCGTCTTCCAGCGGCTGCGCCAGGCCAATCCCGGCACCCTACGGCGCGCTGATCAACCTCGGCGAGGGCGAGTTCCTGGTCGCCGCCTCGCCCGAGATGTACGTCCGGGTCGAAGGAAGGCGGATCGAGACCTGCCCGATCAGCGGCACGATCGCGCCGCGGCCGCGACGCCGATCGAGGACGCCGAGCGCATCCGCGAGCTGCTCAACTCGACAAAGGACGAGAGCGAGCTGACGATGTGCACCGATGTCGACCGCAACGACAAGTCGCGGGTCTGCGGTCGCCGGCAGCGTCAAGGTCATCGGCCGGCGCCAGATCGAGATCTATTCGCGCCTGATCCACACCGTCGACCATGTCGAGGGCATGCTGCCGAGCCGAATTCGACGCGCTCGACGGCTTTCTCAGCCATGCCTGGGCGGTGACGGTGACCGGGCGCGCCGAAGCTGTGGGCGATCCGCTTCATCGAGGAGCACGAGCGCTCGTCGCGCCGCTGGTACGGCGGGGCGATCGGGCGGGTCACCTTCGACGGCAACATGAACACCGGCCTGACCCTGCGCACGATGCGCATGAAGGACGGCATGGCCGAGGTCCGCGCCGGCGCCACCCTGCTGTTCGACAGCGACCCGCAAGCCGAGGAAGCCGAGACCCGATTGAAGGCGTCCGCGCTGTTCGCCGCGATCGCGCGGAACCGAGCGGCTGCGGCAGCCGGCGCCGCCGGTCGATGCCGCCGGGCGCGGCCGGAAGGTGCTGCTGATCGATCACGAGGATTCGTTCGTCCACACGCTCGCCAGCTACATTCGCACCACCGGCGCCGAAGTCACGACGATGCGCCCGGATTTCGGCGCGCATGGAGCTGCGGCAAGGGCTGCGGCCCGATCTCGTCGTGCTGTCGCCGGGGCCGGGCCGGCCCGCGGATTTCGCGATGGCGCGAGACGCTCGATCTCCTGGTCGAGCGCGCATCTCCCGGTTTTCGGCGTCTGCCTCGGCCTGCAGGGGATCGTCGAGTATTTCGGCGGCGTGCTCGACGTGCTCGATGTCCCGATGCACGGCAAGCCGTCGATGGTCCGGGTGCTCGGCGGGCGCTTGCTGCGCGGCCTGCCGCAGCGAGTTCACGGTCGGCCGCTATCATTCGCTCTACGCCCGGCGCAGTCGCCTTGCCGCCGGAGCTCGCGGTCACCGCAGAGACCGAGGACCGGGTCATCATGGCGATCGAGCACGCTCATCTCCCGATCGCCGCCGTGCAATTTCACCCAGAATCGGTGATGACCTCGCCGGACGCGATCGGAATGCCGATCATTACGGCGATGCTGTCGGCTCTCGCGGCACGGGCTTAGCCGGCCAAGTCCGCTCAGAACAGCCGGTCGACCGCCTCGCGGCGGATTTCGACGGGAAAGCGCCGGCGCAGGGCCTGGAGTGTATTCCGCCGTGAGATCGCCGCGCATCGCCGCGGTCAGTTCGCGCCCCAGGTCGGTGACGACATTAGGCGGCGGGGTTTCGGGAATTTCCACCTTGGTGAGCTGGGCGACGTAGGACCCGGTCGCATCGGCGGCGGTGACGACCTCGCCCGGTTTGGCCGCGAAGAGCTTGGCGACAAAGGGCCGGCGGTGTCGTGTCGTCGCGGCCGGGCCGGCGCGACAGCGGCGGGAGGTGGCCGCCTTGAAGCCCCTCTCGGCGGCGACAGCGGCGAGGCCGATGTCCGGCTTCACGGCCGCGGCGAGTTCTTCGGCCGTCCTGGCGACTTTCTCGCGCCGCTTGTCGGCCTGCCAAGCCGCGACCGCCTGATCCTTGACCTCGGCAAGCGGCTTGACCGCCGGAGGGGTAACCTTGCTCACCCGCACCGCAAAGATCCCGCCGTCCGGGCTTTCCGTCACCCGGCTCGTCCGCCCCTCACTCGGTCGCGAAGACCAGCTTCAATACGGCATCGGCGGGGAGCGGCAGTGCGACCGGTTTTCTTCGAGATCGGTTCCGCTGAGATCGGCAGCCGCGACCTGCGGTTGTCTTCAGGCCGAATTTCGCGGCGACATCCTCCAGGCTGGCACCGCTCGCCAGGGCGTCATCGACGCGATTGGCGATCTTGTAGATGCGATCTTCGGCCTCCTCACGCGACAGCTCGGCCTCGAGTTTGGGCCTGGCCTGCTCGTAGGTCTGAGTGACCGGCGCCTCGATCTTGACGACCCGCAGGATGTGCCAGCCGAGCGGCGTCTTGACCGGCTCGCTCGCGTTGTTCAACGGCAGATCGAAGGCGATGTCGGAGCAGCACCTTCGGCATCTCCTCGCGCCGCATCAGGCCGAGGCTCGATCGTTTCCGGGTCCTGCCCGGCGATTGTCGTCGCAACGTCCTTCCAATCCTTGCCGGCGGCGAGCGCCGCTGCGGCCTCCTTCCGCCTTCTCCTCGGAGGGTGCCAGGATCTGCTGAACCTCGCGCTGCTCGGGGAGCTGGAACTCGTCCTGCCGCTGATCGAATTCCTCCTTGAGCTTCGCCTCCGGAATTTCGATGCCTTCGATGTCCGACGGGCTGAGGCTGACCAAGGTGAACCCGCGGTATTCCGGGGTGCGGAAAAGATCCTGATGGGTGTCGTAGAACGCGGTGAGCTCGGTCTCGCTCGGCTGCCCGACATCACCGGCCTCGGCGGTCGGCAGCGCGACAATATCGGCAACGCGCTTCTCGTTCCGGTAGCGGTAGAGCGGATCGACCAGCGATTGCGGCGCCGCCGCTCCGGCCGTCAACGCCTGCAGCAGATCATTGCGTGGAATGTCGCGTCGCATCATTGCGACAAATTGGTCCTCGTTGAGGCGGTTCTGGGCGAGCACGGCATTGAAAGAGCGCGGTCGAAACGGCCGTCGGGCGCCCGAAATCTCGGATTGTCGGTGACAGCGCTGCGGATGACTTCATCCGAGATGTCGAGCCGCAGTCCGCGCGGCTTCTTGATCGGCGAGGCTGCGGTCGATCTAGCGCTTCGAGGATCGTGTCGATGATCCCCAGCTGTTTGGCCTGCTGAAGATCGATCTGCGGCGCCAAACTGCGTCTCTTAGCCGATCGAGCTCCCGCCGCACGGCCGCCTGCAATTCCTCGCCCCGGATGCTCTGGTCGCCGACGGTGACGATGACCGTATCGGTCGGGCGGCTGCGGAAAATATCTCCGATGCCCCAAACCCCGAAGGTCAGGATCAGGAGACCGAACAGCACCTTTGACGACGAGAGAGCCCGCTCTCGAGCGGATGGCCTGGAGCATGGAGGCAGGTGGCCTCGTTCTGGCGGCTCGGGCTGGTTGACCCGCCCGCATGCCGGTGTGATCTTGGAGGCAGAAGATAGAGACGGACCCGTGGGTCGCAACATGGCGGTTCGGACAAAACTCGTCGCCGGCAATTGGAAGATGAACGGGCTGCGCGAGGATGCGCGCGGCGTTGGCGCGCGCCCTCGTGCAGCGAATGGTCGCGGCCGGGGAGACACGGGCCCGGCTGCCAGCTGCTCGTCTGCCCGCCGGCGACCCTGCTGACGACCGTGGGCGGTCTCATTGCCGGCAGCGGCATCGCTCTTGGCGGCCAAGATTGCCACGCCGCCGCAAAGGGAGCGTTTACCGGCGATATAAGTCCCGAAATGCTCGCCGATGCTCGGTTGCACCCATGTCATCCTCGGGCATTCGAGCGCCGCCACGGCCACGGCGAGGGCGACGCGGCTGTGCACGAGAAGATCCTCGGTGCCTGGCGCGCCGGCCTGACCGCGATCGTCTGCGTCGGCGAGACGAGGGCTCAGCGCGAGGCCGGAACGGCGGTCGATATCGTTGCGTCCCAGCTCGCCGGCTCGATGCCGAGCGGCGCTGTTGCCCGACAACCTCGTTGTCGCCTATGAGCCGGTCTGGGCGATCGGCACCGGGCTGACGGCAACCGCTCGAAGACATCGCCGGCGATGCACGCCGCCATTCGCACCCGTCTGCCCGCCGGAACGCGGATCCTCTACGGCGGCTCGGTCAACCCGCAGAACGCCGCCAGCATCCTCGGCCTCGCCGAGGTCGACGGCGCGCTCGTCGGCGGCGCCAGCCTCGACGCCGAAAGCTTTGGGCGATTGCCGCTGCCGTCAGCCTGCCACCGGCGCGGGAGGAGGCTTCCGCATAGCGGGGGGTGAGGGCGAGCGCGCTGTCGCGGTTCTGGTCAGCCGCCTGCGGAGTGAATAAGTATACGCCGATGATCATTGTGCTCTTCGCTGTGCACGTCCTGATCGCGATCGCCCTCGTCGGCGTCATCCTGCTGCAGAAGAGCGAGGGTGGCGCTCTCGGCATGGGCGGCGGTGGCATGTCGGGTTTCATGACGGGCCGTTCGACGGCCAATCTGCTGACCCGCGCGACCGCAATTCTCGCGGCTGCGTTCATGATGACGAGCGTGTTGCTGGTGGTCATGCACAATCGCGAGCGCGCGCCGCGATCGATCATCGAGCAGAGCGCGCCGGCTGCCCTGCCGCACCCGCTGTTCGCGCCGGCACCCGCCGCCGCAAACGCCACCGGCTGAGCCGGCCCAGCCGAGCGTGCCGCTCGCCCGCTGAGCTCGCGAATCGCGATTGGCGCCGGTCCAGACCGGGCCGAGCCTGCGATCGTCAGGTCGGTCGGATCCGCCGATCCGGCATTTACCTTTGGGATGCGGCCGCTTGATGCTGTAGACTGAGATTCCATGACGCGGTTCATCTTCATCACCGGCGGCGTGGTCTCCTCTCTCGGCAAGGGTCTGACGGCGGCGGCGCTCGGCGCGCTGCTGCAGGCGCGCGGCTTCAAGGTCAGGCTGCGCAAGCTCGATCCCTACCTGAACGTCGACCCCGGCACGATGAGCCCCTACCAGCACGGCGAGGTCTTCGTCACCGACGACGGCGCCGAGACCGATCTCGATCTCGGCCATTACGAGCGCTATGTCGGGGTCGCCGCGCGGCGCAGCGATTCGGTCACCACCGGGCGGATCTACTCGACGGTGATCGGCCGCGAACGGCGCGGCGAATATCTCGGCGCGACGGTGCAGGTCATCCCGCACGTCACCGACGCGATCAAGGAGTTCATCCAGGCCGATCTCGCCGACGAGGATTTCGTCCTGTGCGAGATCGGCGGCACGGTCGGCGACATCGAGAGCCTGCCGTTCCTCGAGGCGATCCGCCAGCTCGGCAACGAGCTCGGCCGCGAGCGCGTGCTCTTCGTCCATCTGACCCTGGTGCCCTGGATCCCCTCGGCGGGCGAGCTGAAGACCAAGCCGACCCAGCATTCGGCCAAGGAACTGCTCGGGCTCGGCATCCAGCCGGACATCCTGCTGTGCCGCTGCGACCGGCCGATACCGCCGTGCTGCCCGCAAAAAGATCGCGCTGTTCTGCAATCTGCGCGAAAGCCGGGTGATCCCAGCCCTCGACAGTCGACACGATCTACGCCGTTCCGGCCGCCTATCACGCTGGAGGGGTTCGACCGGGAGGTGTGCCGCCATTTCGGCCTCGACGCGCCCGAGCCCGATCTCGATCGCTGGCAGGCGATCGTCAACCGCATTCACAAGCCCGGAAGGGCGAGGTGACGATCGCCGTCGTCGGCAAGTACACCCAGCTCCCGGACAGCTATAAGTCGCTGGCCGAGGCGATGACCCATGGCGGCATCGCCAACAATGTCGGCGTCGACCTCGACTGGATCGAAGCCGAGGTATTCGAAACCGAGGCCGAAGCGCTGCGACAGCTCGATGGGGTTCACGGCATCCTCGTGCCGGGCGGCTTCGGCGAGCGCGGCTCGGAGGGCATGATCGAAGCCGCGCGGTTCGCCCGCGAGCGCGCGCGTGCCCTATTTCGGCATCTGTTTCGGCATGCAGATGGCGGTGATCGAGGCGGCGCGGCATCTCGCGAGCCTCCGCGGGCGCGGGCTCCACCGAGTTCGGCCGTGCGATCATCCGGTGGTCGGTCTGATGACCGAATGGATGCGCGGCAACACGCTGGAGCGGCGCGAAGCGAGCGGCGATCTCGGCGGGACGATGCGGCTCGGCGCCTATGAGGCGGTGCTGGCGCCAGACAGCCGGGCGGCGCGAGATCTACGGCACGACCCAGATCAGCGAGCGGCATCGCCACCGCTACGAAATCAACATCGGCTACAAGGACACGCTGGAGCAGGCCGGGCTGCTGTTTCTCGGGCATGTCGCCCGACGGCACTGCTGCCCGAAATCGTCGAGCTTCCCGATCATCCCTGGTTCATCGGCGTGCAGTTCCATCCCGAGCTCAAATCGAAGCCGTTCGAGCCGCACCCGCTGTTCAGCTCGTTCGTGCCGTGCCGCGCTCGACCAGTCGCGTCTTGTCTGAGGCCCGTAATGACCCCCGTCACGTAGCCATTGGCGACATCACCATCGGCAACGATCTGCCGCTGGTGTTCATCGTCGGGCCGAACACGCTGGAATCGCGCGCGCATGCGCTGGAGATGAGCGCGGCACTCGCCGAGATCGCACGCAGGCTCGGGATCGAGCTGATCTACAAGACCTCGTTCGACAAGGCGAACCGCTCGTCGATCAGCGGCGCCCGCGGCATCGGGCTCGAATGCGGGGCTGCCGATCCTCGCCGAGGTGCGCGAGACGACGGGCTCGCCGGTACTAACCGACGTTCACTCGCCCGAGCAATGCGCGCCGGTCGCCGAGGTGGTCGATATCTTACAAACCCCGGCGTTTCTTTGCCGCCAGACCGATCTGCTGTTGGCGGCCGGCGCGACCGGCAAGCCGGTCAATATCAAGAAGGGCCAATTCCTAGCACCTGGGACATGCAGAATGTCGCCGCCAAGGTCGCCTCAACCGGCAACGAGCGGATCCTGCTGTGCGAGCGCGGCGCTAGCTTCGGCTACAACACGCTGGTGGTCGACATGCGCGCACTGCCGATCATGGCGCAAACCGGCTACCCGGTCGTCTTCGACGCGACCCATGCGGTGCGCTCAGCCGGGCGGTCTCGGCGATCGCTCGGGCGGCGAGCGCGAATTCGCTCCCGTCCTGCGCGCGTGCCGCGGTGGCGGTCGGCGATCGCCGCGCGTCTTCATCGAGACGCATCAAGATCCCGACCACACCACCGGCGCCGAGGGGCCGACCATGGTGCCGCTGAAGGCGCTGCCGGCGCTGCTCGAAAACCTGATCGCCTTTGACCGCCTCGCCAAGGCTCGGCCGATGAATGCGATCTGAGAGAATTCTCCCTCTCCCACTGGGGCTTCGGTAAGCGCGGAGCGCGGGGCATGTGCGGGCCGACATTTGTCGTGCCGAAGAGCGATGATAGAATTGCCATAATCGTGTCGCACTCTCTGCCCCATTTGGCGCCCGCGATCGGGTGCCGCCATGGAGGGCGCCGATGCCTGATCTCGACCTGAAAAACAGGTGAAACAGGTGCCGCGAGACGCCGGGGCCGCTTCCGAAGGGGCCTGGAGGGGGTGGCATCGGGCGGCGGCGTTCGCCTATAAGATTGGGCATCCTTGCCGGCTTGCAGCATCAGGGGCCCATGACCGCCATCGCAGATATTCATGCCCGCGAGATCCTCGACAGCCGCGGCAACCCGACGGTCGAGGTCGACGTGACGCTCGAAGACGGCGCGATCGGCCGCGCGGCGGTGCCGTCGGGCGCCTCGACCGGCGCGCACGAGGCGGTCGAGAAGCGCGACGGCGACAAGACGCGCTACGGCGGCAAGGGCGTGCGTCAGGCGGTCGATGCGGTGAACGGCGAGATCTTCGACGCGCTATCGGCGGCTTCGACGCCGAGGACCAGCCGCAGATCGATCGCGCGCTGATCGAGCTCGACGGCACGCCGAACAAGAGCCGGCTCGGCGCCAACGCGATCCTCGGCGTCAGCCTCGCCTGCGCCAAGGCGGCCGCCGCCGAGCCGGACGTGCCGCTCTACCGCTATGTCGGCGGCGTCTCGGCCGCGTACCCTGCCGGTGCCGATGATGAACATCGTCAACGGCGGCGTGCACGCCGACAATCCGATCGACTTCCAGGAATTCATGGTGATGCCGGTCGGCGCGCCGAGCTCGTCGCCGAAGCCATGCGCATGCGGCGCCGAAATCTTCCACACGCTGCGAAGAAGCGCTGCACGACGCCGGTCACAACACCAATGTCGGCGACGAGGGCGGCTTTGCGCCGAACCTCGCCTCGGCCGACGCGGCGCTCGGCTTCATCACCCAGGCGATCGAGGCCGCCGGCTACCAGCCCGGGCGACGAGGTCGTGCTGGCGCTCGATCCGGCCGCGAGCGAATTCTACCGCGACGGCGCCTATCGTCTCGCCGGCGAGGGCAAGACGCTCGATGCCGCAGGGCTCGTCCGACTATCTGGCCGGATCTCGTCCGCCGCTATCCGATCGTCTCGATCGAGGACGGCATGGCCGAGGACGATTGGGAGGGCTGGCGCGCTGCTCGCACCGGAGCTCGGGCGGCACGTGTTCAGCTCGTCGGCGACGATGTGTTCGTCACCAACTCCGCGCCGGCTGCGCGACGGGATCGCGACGCGGCATCGCCAACTGCGCTGCTCGTCAAGGTCAACCAGATCGGCACGTTGTCCGAGACGCTCGACGCGGTCGAGATCGCGCAGCGGGCGGGCTGGGGCACGGTGTTTTCGCACCGCTCGGGCGAAACCGAGGATGCGACGATCGCCGATCTCGCGGTGGCGACCAATTGCGGCCAGATCAAGACCGGATCGCTGTCGCGCTCCGACCGGCTGGCCAAGTACAACCAGCTGATCCGCGATCGAGGAGCAGCTCGGAGCCTCCGCGCGTCTTTGCCGGGCGCACGGTGCTGCGACGGTAACCCGCGCGTCAAATCTTTGTCTCGCGCTCGTTGATTGTTGACGGCCGGAACCGCAGATGATCCTCTACCGCCATGATCGTCTTGCGCGAATTGCGGCGGCGCGCCCATCTGATTGTCGGCCCGGTGCTCGGGATCGCGCTGACCGGATATTTCGCCTACCATCTGGTCGAGGGTGATCGCGGGTTGATCTCCTGGCTGCGTCTGACCCAGGAGATCTGCGCCGAAAACGCCAAGCTCGAAGCGGTCCGGGCGCAGCGCCAGGCGCTCGATCTGAAGGTGTCTCAACCTCAAGCCGGATCACCTCGATCCCGACTTGCTCGACGAACAGGTGCGCGCGACCCTGAACTTCGTCGCGCCCGGGCGAGATCGTCATCATGCAGCCTACGACCTCCCGTTGAGGAGCGCAGCCCGGCTCGAATAGCGGCGTTCCTTCATCCGGCGCGAGGTTGCAATGCGACGGGTTTGCCCAGCATGTTTCGGGCAGATTTGCCTTGCCCCACAGGCCGGAGTCGGTAGCGAGGGCGAGGCTGCCTGGAGGGAACGACATGGCTGTCAAACGCGACGCCGCGGCCGTTGATTTTGCCGATCTCGGCGTCTCGCCGAAGGAACTGCTTCAATACTACCGCGACATGTTGTTGATCCGGCGCTTCGAGGAGCGGGCCGGGCAGATGTACGGCATGGGGCTGATCGGCGGCTTTGTCACCTCTATATCGGGCAGGAGGCGGTCGTCGTCGGCATGCAAGCCGCGCTCAGAGAGGGCGACACGATCGTCACCTCCTACCGCGATCACGGCCACATGCTGGCCTGCGGCATGGATCCCGAAGGGCGTGATGGCCGAGCTGACCGGGCGCGCGCGGCGGCTATTCGCACGGCAAGGGCGGCTCGATGCACATGTTCAGCCGAGAGAAGAACTTCTTTGGCGGGCACGGCATCGTCGGCGCGCAGGTGCCGATCGGCACCGGGCTCGGCTTTGCCCATCGCTATCGCGACGAACGGGCTGATCTCGGTCACCTATCTCGGCGACGGCGCGATCAACCAGGGCCAGGTCTACGAAAGCTTCAACATGGCCTCGCTGTGGAAGCTGCCGGTCGTCTACGTGATCGAAAACAACCGCTACGGGATGGGAACATCGGTCAGACCGCGCCTCGGCCCGCACCGATCTGTTTCACCGCGGCATGGCGTATGGCATCCCGGGCGAGCAGGTCGACGGCATGAACGTGCTCGCGGTCCACGAAGCCGGTCTTGCCGCCACCGAGCATGCCCGCTCCGGCCAAGGCCCGATCATCCTCGAGATGATGACCTACCGCTATCGCGGCCACTCGATGTCCGACCCGGCGAAGTACCGCACCCGGGAAGAAGTCAACCGGATGCGGACCGAGCACGACCCGATCGACCAGGCGCGGCAGCGTCTGCTCGACGGGCGACGACGCGAGGCGAGCGCTGAAGCGAGATCGACGGAGCGGTCAGGGACATCGTCGCTGAAGCGGCGCAATTCGCGCAGGATTGCCCCGAGCCCGATCCGAGCGGAGCTGTGGACGGATGTATGGCGAAGCGGAAGCCTGACCCTCGCCCGCAGGAGATGCGATAAGCCATGGCCACGCGAAGTCCTGATGCCGGCGCTGTCGCCGACGATGACCGAGGGCAAGATCGCCCGCTGGATCAAGAGCGAGGGCGAAGCCGTCAGAGCGGGCGACGTGCTCGCCGAGATCGAGACCGACAAGGCGACGATGGAGGTCGAAGCGATCGACGAGGGCGTCCTCGCCAAGATCGTGATCCCGGAAGGCACCGACCACGTCGCGGTCAATACGCCGATCGCGGTGATCGCGGGAACTGGCGAAGACGTTGGCGCGATGGAGAAGCCGGCGCCATCCCCGAAGGCTCCGTCAGGAAACCCCGGCCGAAGTTCGACCGCCCGCACCGGCTCCGCGCCCGCACCCGCGGCTCCGCGCAGCGCGCCGGCGTGCCGAGCCCGAATACACCGGCAAGACCGCGACCATCACCGTGCGCGAGGCGTTGCGCGACGCGATCGCCGAGGAGATGCGGCGGGACGACACCGTGTTTCTGATCGGCGAGGAGGTCGGCGAATACCAGGGCGCTACAAGGTGAGCCAGGGCCTGCTGCAGGAATTCGGACCGCGCCGCGTCATCGACACGCCGATCACCGAGCAGGGCTTTACCGGGCTCGGGCGTCGGCGCCGCGATTTGCCGGGCTGCGGCCGATCGTCGAGTTCATGACCTTCAATTTCGCCATGCAGGCGATCGATCAGATCGATCAACTCGGCCGCCAAGACGCGCTACATGTCGGGCGGCCAGATGAGCTGCCCGATCGTCTTTCGCGGGCCCGAACGGCATCGCCTCGCGCGTCGCCGCGCAGCATTCGCAATGCTATGCGAGCTGGTATGCGCATGTTCCGGGGCTCAAGGTCGTCGCACCCTATACCGGCGCCGACCACAAGGGGCTGCTGAAATCGGCGATCCGCGATCCGAACCCGGTCGTCTTTCTCGAGCACGAGCTGGTCTATGGCGAGAGCTTCCCGGTGCCGGTCGACGCCGAGTTCCTCGTCCCGATCGGCAAGGCGCGCATCGCCAGGACGGGCGAGCATGTCACGATCACCGCCTTCTCGCGCGTGGTGAAGCTTGCCCTGCAAGCCGCCGAGGAGCTCGAGAAGATCGGCATCTCGGCGGAAGTCATCGATCTGCGCACGCCTGCGGCCGTTCGATGCCGCTACGGTCGCCGCCTCGGTCAAGAAGACCAGCCGGATCGTATCGGTCGAGGAGGGATGGCCCTTTGCCGGGATCGGCGCCGAGATCGCCGCGATCGTTATGGAAGAGTGCTTCGACTGGCTCGACGCGCCGCTGAAGCGCGTCACCGGCAAGGACGTCCCGCTGCCCTATGCCGCCAATCTCGAGCGCCTCGCGCTGCCGCAGGTCGAGGACATCGTCGCGGCGGCGCGCGAGGTCGCGTACCGCTAGATCAACGAGACCGTCATTGCGCGCGACAGCGAAGCGATCTCGAGCCGACAGAGGCTCGTCCGCACGCAAGGCCTCATCCTCCGCATCGCCGCGAGTGGCGCCTCCCTCTCGCAGTGACCGCAGAGGGTGATTAGTGGACATGCCGATCGAGATCCTGATGCCGGCGCTGTCGCCGACGATGACCGAGGGCAACCTCGCCAAGTGGCTGAAAAAGGAGGGCGACGAGGTTCATTCCGGCGACGTGCATCGCCGAGATCGAGACCGACAAGGCGACGATGGAGGTCGAGGCCGTCGACGACGGAACACATCGGCAAGATCCTGGTTCCGGAAGGCGCTCAGGGGATCAAGGTCAACGCGCCGATCGCGCTGCTGCTCGGTGAGGGCGAGGAAGCCTCGGCGCTCGACGAATTCACGCTGGCTGCCGCGCCGGAGCCGCCGGCGCGGCAGCGCCGTCCGCCGGCAACAACGGGAAAGCCACCCGCCGCCGGCCGTTACGGCCGCAGCCGCGCCGCCGGCCGGCATCGAGCGCTCTCGGGGCAGCGCGGCGACGGGCGGATCTTCGCCAGCCCGCTGGCGCGCCGCATGGCGCAGCACGCCGGCCTCGACCTCGCCGCGATCCGCGGCTCGGGACCGCAGGGCCGCATCGTCAAGGCCGACATCGACGCGGCCCTTTCGGCCGCTCGTGGCGCTGCCGCACGCCGCTCCGGCTGCGCGCTCGGCCTGCCGCGCACCTTCGGCGCCGTCGGTGCCTCCGGCGCACCGGCGCTGTCGAAGAGCGAGTGGCTGGCGCTCGCCGGCAACCCGCCTTATACCGAGCGACCGCTCAACGCGATGCGGCGCGTCATCGCCAGACGGCTGACGGAGTCCAAGCAGACCGTTCCGCATTTCTATCTGACGATCGATTGCGAGATCGACGAGCTGTTGAAGATCCGCGCCGAGCTGAACGGCAAATCAGACGGCTACCGCATCTCGGTCAACGATTTTGTGATCCGCGCCGCGGCGCTGGCCTTGCGTCAAGTGCCGGCGGCCAACGCCTCGTGGAGCGACGAGGCGATCCTGCTGTGGGATACGGGTCGACATCGCCGGTCGCCGTGGCGCTCGACGACGGGCTGATCACGCCGATCGTCAAGGCGGCCGATCAGCAAGGGCCTGGCCGCAGATCGCCAACGAGACCAAGGATCTCGCGGAGCGCGCCCGCGCCGGCAAATTGAAGCTCGAGGAGTTTCAGGGCGGCACGTTTTCGATCTCGAATCTCGGCATGTACGGCGTGCGCGACTTCGCCGCGGTCATCAACCCGCCGCATGGCGGCATCCTGGCGGTCGGCGCCGGCGAGCAGCGCCCGGTCGTCAGGACGGCGCGCTGGCCGTCGCGACGGTCATGAGCTGCACGCTCTCCTGCGATCACCGCGCCGTCGACGGCGCCGTCGGCGCGCAATTCCTGGCGGCCTTCAAGACGCTCGTCGAGGATCCGCTGACGATGCTGTTGTGACGGGAGGGCAGAGACGGCGCGATGGCCGAGACTTCCTTCGACCTGATCGTCCTGGGCGGCGGGCCGGGCGGCTATGTCGCGGCGATCCGGGCGGCGCAGCTCGGCATGAAGACCGCGCTCGTCGAACGCGAGCATCTCGGCGGCATCTGCCTCAACTGGGGCTGCATCCCGACCAAGGCGCTGCTGCGCAGCTCCGAGATCCACCATCTGCTGCATCACCTCGACGAGTTCGGCTTTTCCGCCAAAGACATCGGCTTCGACGCCGGAAAGGTCGTCGCGCGCTCGCGCGCCGTCGCCAAGCAGCTCTCGAACGGCGTCGCCTATCTGCTGCGGAAGAACAAGGTCACCGTCTTCGACGGTCACGGCCGCCTGGCCGGCAAGGGGCGGCGTCGCCGTCGAGAAGGACGGCAAGCCCGTCGCCGAACTCGCCGCCGAGCATATCGTGCTCGCGACCGGCGCGCGGGCGCGCTCGCTCCCGGGCTGGAGCCCGACGGCGAGCTGGTCTGGACCTACAAGGAGGCGATGGTGCCGGCGGCGATCCCGAAATCGCTGCTGGTCGTCGGCTCGGGCGCGATCGGGATCGAATTCGCCAGCTTCTACCACGACATGGGCGCCGAGGTGACGGTGGTCGAGGTGCTCGACCGCGTGCTGCCGGTCGAGGACGAGGAGATCTCGGCCTTCGCCCGCAAGTCGTTCGAGAAGCAGGGGATCAAGATTCACACCGGCGCGACGGTCGCGGCGCTCGAGCGCGGCCGACAAGGTGTCACCGCCCGCATCGAAGGCGGACGGGCAGGGGACCGAGCTCGACGGTCGAGCGCGTCATCCTCGCGGTCGGCATCGTCGGCAATGTCGAGGACATCGGTCTCGAAAACACCGGTGTCGCGGTCGAGAAATCGCACGTCGTCGTCGATGAATGGCTGCGCACCGGCGAGCCCGGGGTCTACGCGATCGGCGATCTCGTCGGCCCGCCGTGGCTGGCGCACAAGGCGAGCCATGAAGGGGTGATCTGCGTCGAGCGGATCGCCGGGGTCAACGATGTGCACCCGCTCGATATCCGCAACATCCCGGCCTGCACCTATTGCCGCCCGCAGGTCGCCAGCGTCGGCCTGACCGAGAAGGCCGCGCGCGAGGCCGGATACGAGGTCAAAATCGGCCATTTCCCGTTTATCGGCAACGGCAAGGCGATCGCGCTCGGCGAGCCCGAGGGCATGGTCAAGACCGTGTTCGACGGCAAGACCGGCGAGCTGCTTGGGCGCCCACATGATCGGCGCCGAGGTCACCGAGCTGATCCAGGGCTACACGATCGCCAAGACGCTGGAGACGACCGAGGCCGAGCTGATTCGCACGATCTTCCCGCACCCGACCCTGTCGGAGACGATGCACGAGGCCGTGCTTGACGCCTACGGGCGGGCCATCCACTTCTAGCCCGTCGTCGACAGCGTGTCGATATGCGCAGCGACCCAGGCGCGCGTCTCCGCGCGAGCTGAGAGCGCAGACCCGCTATCGGAGGGTGAGCGCGCTGGCTGCACACTCGGCGATGATGGCAAGCTAGGCCTGATCATCAGAGCGGGCTCCACGGCGCCGTCCTCGCGCCATCCCGAAAAGGCGCATCGTCCCGACAGCCCGATCCCGCGCAAGCCGGATTGGCTGCGCGTCAAGGCGCCGGGCTCGCCCGAATACCAGGCGACACGCCGGCTGATGCGCGAGCTTTCAGCTCAACACGGTGTGCGAGGAGGCGGCTTGCCCGAATATCGGCGAGTGCTGGAAGCAGAAGCACGCGACGGTGATGATCCTCGGCCGCGTCTGCACGCGGGCCTGCACCTTCTGCAATGTCGCGACCGGCCGGCCCGATCTTCTCGACCCGCACGAGCCGGAGCGCGTCGCCGCGGCGGCAGCGGCCCTCGGGCTGTCGCACATCGTCGTCACCTCGGTCGATCGCGACGATCTCGACGATGGCGGTGCCGGAACATTTCGCGCGCACGATCGCGGCGATCCGCGCCGCCGCTCCGGCAACGACGATCGAGGTGCTGACCCCCGATTTCCTGCGCAAGGACGGGGCGATCGAAACCGTCGTCGCGGCCAAGCCCGATGTCTTCAACCACAATCTCGAAACGGTTCCGCGTCTTTATGCCGAGGTGCGGCCGGGCGCGCGCTATTTTCACTCGCTGCGGCTCCTCGATCAGGTCAAGCGGCTCGATCCGGCAATGTTCACCAAATCCGGGATCATGGTCGGTCTCGGCGAGGACAAGACCGAGGTGCTGCAGGTGATGGACGATTTGCGCGCCGCGCGAGGTCGATTTTCTAACGATCGGCCAATATCTACAACCGACACCGAAGCATCATCCGATCGCTCGCTTTGTCACGCCGGAAGAGTTCGGAATTTATCGGAGGTTTGCCCTGGGCAAGGGTTTCCTGATGGTCTCGGCCTCGCCGCTGACGCGCTCCTCGTATCACGCCGGCGAGGATTTCGCGCAGTTGCGCGCCGCCCGCGCCGCCAAGCTCGCCGCGGCCGGCTGAATCCGCGCATGCCGACCCATGCCGAGCAGCGTGTGCTCGAGCTACACGCCGGAGCAGCTCTTTGCGCTCGTCGCCGATATCGAGCGCTATCCCGAGTTTCTGCCGTGGTGCGTCGCGCGCGCGCGTCAAGGAGCGCCGGGCCGATCTCGATCGTCGCCGATTTGATCATCGGGTTCCGCATGTTTCGCGAGCGCTTTACCTCGCGCGTCGCGCTCGATCGCGCCGCGACGCATCGATGTGACCTATGCCGAGGGGCCGTTCCGCCGCCTCAACAACCACTGGGTGTTCGAGCCGGTGCCGGGCGGCTGCCGCATCGATTTCTATGTCGATTTCGAATTCAAATCCCGCGCTGATGCAAAAGCTTATCGAGGTGCTGTTCAGCGAGGCGGTGCGCCGCATGGTCGGCGCCTTCGAAAAGCGCGCCCGCGACCTCTACGGCGCGCCGTCGCTCGGGGGCGCCGGCCGCGCAGCGGTCTGATCCGGCTTCCGCCGACTCATCCTTCCAATATCCATTCGTAAAAGAGCGGGCCGGCAAAGATTGGCCCTAGCTTGTCGCTGGCGCGAAAGCGCGGGTCGTTCGGCAGGTGGTCGTCGTCCATCCGCACCACCGTCGCACCTTGTGCCCGCAGCGCCGTCGATCAGCCCCGGCAGCGGCATGCCGTTCCAGCGCTTCTTGCACCGCCATCTCGTGGTCGACGGGGAGGAGGGCGGCCAGGCCGTGCGGCATCAGCTCCAGCCCGTGCTCGCGCAGGGTGGCGTTATGGCTGCCATGATGACCGACCTTGTAGAATCTGGTGCGGCGTCAGGAGATCGGTCGCCGTCACGGTCTTGTTGCCGTCCAATGTCCACTGCACCTGCTGCCAGGACAGCCAATTGCCGACCTGCGCATCGGCCGGGAACAGCAGCACCTCGCCGCCGGGAGAGAGCTCGATCGCCAGAACGAGGCTCGTGTTGTTGGTCGCCGAGATCGAGGTTCAGCGCGAATTGTGCGGCGCTGCCGAGCCAATCCTCGTCGATGCGCCGCCAGCTCTGGTCCTGGTCTCCGGCGATCGCTGCTGGGCCCGTAATAGTGACGCTGCAGAAACTCGGCCGTCGCCTCGGGCATCCGCGACCATCGCACCGGCTGCCGGGTCGCGCAGCTCGCGGCCATAGGCTAGCGTCGAACGGGAACCAGCTGTCGCTCTGGCCGAGCTGCCGAGCGGCGGTGTCGAGGCCCGCTGCGCCGAAGAATGCCGTGTTCGCTGTCATCGCGCTGCCGCCAAGATGGTACACCTCGTCGCTCGCGAAGGTTTTTTGAGCAGCGCTCGTCGCGCGGCGGGCCGAGCGCGTAGATGCGCACCCGGGCAGGTCCGGGCTGGTCCAAGGCGCGTCGACTCGGGTCCCAATAACGCACGCTGCTCTGCCGTCGGCGCCGCCCAGCGCTCGTGCATTCTCCATCGCCCGCGCCGTCGCCGCCGAGATGTCTCGCCTGGCCGTTTGCGCCGTTTGCCGCCCCGTTGGCGGCGGCCATGCCTGCCCTGCGAGGTGGTCGCGAGCCCGCGCGAAGTCCTGCTTGCTCCAGCCCGAAGAAGCTGCCGATCAGCTCGGCCACACCATTTCGCCAGGTCGCTCGTCGCCGGCGTCATTGCCTCGATTGCCGATTGCAACCGCCGCGACCATCGCGGCGAGCCGGTTTACCTGATCGGCCCGAGCCTTGCTCAGCTTTCGGCCGAGCGGATCGCCGGGGTCTTCGGTCCAGGCGAACCATACCTCGCCGACCTGCAGCTGCCCCGTCTGCGCGGGTCTCGTGCTCGCCGCAGAACAGCTTCGTCGGACCAGCGAAGGCGGCGACGTGGTCGTAGTGCTCATGCGTGATCACCAGAACGTCGACCCGCCCGCCGGTGTCGTCGGCGAGGTTTTGCGACCACCTCGCGCAGCCGGTCGAATGTCGTCCGCGTGCCGAGAATCACGCCGCAGTCGATCAGCATCCGCCACGGGGTGCCCGTCCTGCTTGGCAAGGTGATCGAGGAAGCAATCGCCGAGGCCTTGGCGGTACATCCGGACCGACGCTCGGCCCAATGCTGCGGCACTGCTGAGCCGTTGTCGCGAACCTGGTCCGGCGTTGCTCTGCTGGTGCGCGCCATTGTCAGTCCCTCCCGTCAGCATCGATGCAGCATGGCAAACGGCTCGTTGAGTCCGTGGCTGCCATACGGGCTGCGCGCGGCCGCCATTGCGGCCATGCCGTTGTTCAATGCTCTCTCAGCGCGGCTGCTCGCTGAATACCGGCACGCGTGATGCTGTAGCGGATCGGCGGCACGTCCTCGCGGCGGTCGATCACCAAAGTGCAGCCGCCGCGCAGATAGATCGGCTGCGTCGCCGTTCGTCGCCAGCTGGCGGCGCTGTGTGATCACCGCGATGATGTCGGTGCGCATCTCTCCGTCCGAGCGTGGTGCGCCGCGCGGGGCGAACCGAATGCACCTCGGAAACGAGGGCGATTGTGGGCGTCGCGCCGACCGCTGTAGTCATCCGCGCCCCGTTTCGGGCGGCAGCCTGCGATCGAGGCCGAGCGCGGTTGCATGTTGGTCCGAAAAATTCGCCGGATCCGACAGCCATTCGTGCAAGCCGCCAGGCGTTGGTGCGGAGCGCCTGCCCATGCGGTCTGCCGATCGCCGCGAACGTCCCAGCCCAGATCGATATTGTTCTCGGATGAATTTGCCGAGACCCGGCGGCTGCGCCTCGGGCTGCAAGGTCTGCCAGCGCAGAGCTTTCGGGCGAAAGCGGTGCGCACGCCGTTGGCCGGGATGCCGCGTCCCCGAACGCCTCGATGAAGGCGATGCGGTAGCCGAGCCTATCGTCCGGCACGAGGTCCGGAATCCGCGGTTATCAGCGCGCGCAGAAAATCGCCGAATGTCGGGTCAACCGGCGGCATGTAGTCGAGCGCCCGGATCGACGAGCTTCAGCACGTGCTGCGCCGATTTGGTCGCCGCCTCGGCGAGCCTCCCGACGAGATCGGGGTGCAGCGCACCGGGGCCCAGTATGCCGCTGCCGCCGCTCGCAAGGCGCATCAGATCCTGGGTACGCCGCTGGTAGATCGCGAGGAACGCATCGAACACCGCGGCGACCAGCACGCTGCCTCGCGTCGTGCGGCTCCTGCGCCTCGGCGTACTCGTCCCGGCTCGGCGTGTGTGCCGATCGCGCTGCGCAGCGCGCCTCTCGCTGTCCGATCGCCTGACCGAATTGCGTGGCCAGGTTGGCCATCAACTCGCCATGCGACAGGTCGCCACGTGATCGGTCGAGTTGCAAAGCTGCAACAATTCGGGGAAGCGTGAAGTGCTGAAAGATTGCGACGATGTCGGCAAAGGCCTCGTGGAAGGCCGGTACGTCGATGTTCGTCTGCTCCTGGTAATAGCGATGAATGCCGTCGAGCAGCGCGTGGGTGCATTCGTGCGCAACGACGTCGTGTGACAGGCAGGTGAAAACCAACTGTCCGCTACCGAGCGAAGTGCTCGCCGGAAAATAGCCGAACAGCAGCGCCCGCTTGTCGGGGCTGTAGTAGGCGTTCGCTTCGCGCAACGCGTGCGGGATAGATCCGCAGCCGCCGCACGAATGCCGGCTCGCTGCCGGTCAATCGCTTGCCGTCATGCGCCGCAACTCGACCCGCGCTCGGCCCACAGCGCCCGACGCCCCAATGCGATCTCGAAGTTGCGGATCGTCCGCATCGCGACGGCGTAGACCATCTGCTGATGGAATTGCGGATTGCCTTCGGACGGCGCCAGCCCGTCCTGCGCCAGCAGGTAAGGGTTGTTCAGATCGACCGGATCGTAGACGCGCGCCGCTCGGCGGATCGACGTCGACCACTTCCAGATATTCGCCCACGGGCCCGGGTGCGAGCAGGTTTGCGTTGCCTGCGGTTGGCCTCCCACGGCACTTCCACCGTCGCAGTGTTGATGAACGTCGGTCTCCAGCGCGGCGCTGGCGCCGGGATCGGTGGCGAAAATGCGCAGCCGGCGGTTGGCCGGCGGCGCCGGAAGGACCTGCGCGCCAGGCCGCGGCTTCTGATCCGACGGCCGGAGGCGATCGTGCTCGCCCGCCGGAAGGGCCGCCGCGCGGAAGCGGGGATCTTACGATGACCGTGGAACTGCCCGAGGTGCGCGAGAGGTAGTCGCGCAAGCGCCACGCGAACCTCGTCCCTCGTCCAGAATCGCCTGCAGAAAACGACGACGCTGTTGCGTCGTGATCTGGTCCACCGGGATTTGCGGGTCGGGCATAGCGTCCTGCGCCGCGCGCGAATACAGTGCCAGCTGTGTCAGCTCCAGCGCATAGAGATCGATCAGCTCGTCCCCGGTTACGCCAAAAATGCTGCTGAGCAGGTGCAGGAAGGCAAAGCTCGCGTCGTCGCGCGGGGTCAGTGTCAGATCATCGATCCGTCGCCTTCTGCCAGCGCGTCCGCGCGCGCGCAAGAGGCCGCTGCCCAGGACGGATCGGGCCGCTGGCGCTGCTCGCCACGAACGGCGGTGTCGAACAGCGCCCGGCGCGCCGCCTCGACGCCGCCAGTCGCGCGCCGGGTAATTGCCGCCATTCTTGTGGAGCCACAGCGCCGCGGCCGCCGCCACTTGCGGCGTCGCAGCGGAAGTTCCGCCGCCGTCGAGGTCGATCCAGTCGGGCACTCCCGAGCCGCGCCCACGGGATGTTTGGCGTATAGGCGGCGATCGCCGTCGCCATCTTGCTCGCCGGTCCGGCATTTCCTTCCATCGCGTAAGGCGGCAGGTTCAGGTAGGGCCTCTTGTCGGCCATGCGCGCCGCAGGCGGCGATCACCCGGTCGAAACGCGCCGGATAGACGACGAGGCTGGTCGGCAGGCCGCCGAAATTGTTGCCGGCGGCGCAGACCACCACGACGCCGGCCTCGTAGGCCTTGTTCACCGCGTCGGCCCAGGCCTGCGACGGCAGGCCGCCCATGCTCATCGAGACCACGTCGGCACCGATCGAGACCGCATAATCGATGCCCTGTGCGACCGCGCCGGTGCCGAAATGGACCACGGAATTGGCGATACGTACCGGCACGATGCGCATCATCGGCGCGCGCACCCAAGGTCTGGCCGTTGAGCGACTTGCCGTCCTGCGGTCAGCCGCACGTCCCGTCACCTCCGGCCCGGCCAGGATGCCGATCGTCCCGGTGCCATGCCCGCGATTGAGCAGCACACCCCCTCCGGGGTGCGGTCTACGGCAGAGTTCGGGCTGTCCGCGTCAACGAAGTTCTTCTCCTCGCTCGGTCACGATGAATTCGTGGGCAAGCCTTGTGCTTCGGGTCGTAGCCGGTATCGAGATGCACGATTTTGATCGCGCTCCCCTCTGCCCGCGGCCTCCCGGGCGGCGCGCAGCTGCGTGTAGTCGTCGTCGAGGTGCCAGTTCGGGTGCGGGCCCGGCACATAGGGAGCCCCTTTCTCCCCGTCGGGCGCGCTGGCATCCGCAGCGCGCGCCGCCATGGTCGGCGTGTTTTCGCCGCCCGGCACCTCCGGGCAACCAAGCCTGTTCCAGATCCGGCTCGGCGGCCACCGCACGCGCGCCCAATTGCCGCCGGATTGCGTGAGCCGTGTCCCAGGGATGCTGGACGGCAGCCTGCGCCGCCAAGCCGTCGGCTCGCGGCTTGACCAGCACCCATGAGTGCTGCGGCTACCGCCGCCGTCGCGGCTTGGCTGCCGACCGGCGGCTCGGCTGCCACCGTGAACAGCGGCTGGATCTCGTGCCTCGGCGGGCGCTGCCGCGGCCAGGGCAGCCCGATGGCTGTCAAGGGGACCGCTCAGCTTGACGAGAACGCCGGTGCCTCTTCATCGGAAGCCCTCCCAAGATATCGTCAAATCACCCGCCAGCGTGGGCACCGCCGTGTGAGGCGGATCACATCTCAGCGATTTTATGATTAATCAATGTACGCGAATTTCCGACGGTGTGTGAGGGCCGGGTACCGAAATCTTCCCGGGTTGGCGTTGACATAGGAGTATATGCGCGGTACATAGGCGTATATGCACGTAGATATCGAGCGGAATCCGCGATGATTCCCGGCCCCAGTCCGAAAATGCAAATTGTCTGGCCGTCCGCCAAGCGGCCCGGCACGTCACCCAATTCTACGACCAGTACCTGGCGCCGAGCGGGTTGCGGACGACCCAGTTCTCAATCCTGACAAAGCTGAAACGCTTGGGGCCGATGAGCATCAACGCCCTTGCTGCGGACCTCGTGATGGATCGCACGACGCTCGGACGCAACATCTTGCCGCTGCAGCGTGATGGCCTCATCGCCGTGGTAAAAGGAAGCACCGACCGCCGCAGCAAGGAATTGCGGATGACCGAGGCCGGTGCCGCGTGCCTGCGCACCGCCGTCGAGGGATGGGTAGGCGCAGGCGCAGTTTGAGGCGGTGTTCGGCGCCAAGCGCGCCGCCGAGCTGCGCGCCCTGCTGCACGCTGTCGCTGCGAGCGACCTCGACGCCGCCGTTCGCACCGAATCCGAACCCGACGCCTCCTCCTAATCGGAGCTTTCCGCCATGAGCACCGTAGCAGAGCTACGGCGCTACGCGGGTCCTGCCCAGGCTAAGGTTGGTGGCCGCTCCGCCCCCGCCGTGATCTGGAGACCAGTAATCGCCCGCAACTCGACGACCGATTGCGCGTAGGTCCAGCTGCGCCAGATGAAGAGTGCGCGGCTTCAGGGCTCTGAGGAGTCGGCCTCGCCGTCGTCTGCTCGACCGGCGTGTTCCAAGTTCTCGCCATTCCGATCTACACCTTCTGCACCCGGTACGTCGATTTGCGCTGGCTGATGATGGTGGGCCTCGCCTGCTTCGCGCTCTCGGCATAGTGGAACTTTACCCGATCACTCATGATTGGGGCTGGCGCGAACTGGCTGCTGCCGCGCGGCTTTCCGCGGTCCTGCCCAGATGGTTCGCGGTGCGCGCCGACCGTGACCTTGACCTGGGCGGCCTGGCGCCCGATCGACTGAAACTGGCATCCGGCTTGTTCAACCTGATGCGCAATCTCGGCGGCGCGATCGGCATCGCCGCCTGCGGCACGATTCTCAACGATCGCGCCAATCTTCATTTCCCTGCGGCTGGCCGAACATCTGAACATGACCAACACAGCGATGACCGATCTGCTGCAGCGGGTCAGTGCTGCCAACACGGCAAAGTGGGGCGACGCCGTGCACGGCCAGAGCGCGGGGTTGAAGCAGCTCTGGTCGCTGACGTGGCGAGAGGCGCAGACCCAGACCTATGCGGACGCCTTTCTAGTGATCGCGGTCTGCTTCGTCGTCGCCACCCTGATGGTGCCGCTGATGCGCAAAGTCGTCGCGGCCCCGGCGTCTACGGCGGAGGCGCATTGATCGGGGCGACGCCCCGCTTACTCGGCCGGCTGCGAACGAGCTTGAGAAAAATGCTAAACGATTGGTCATTCCGGGGCGCGGCGCAGCTCAGGCAGTCTGGAACCCATGAACACGGCTTTTAATACTGTGGATGGCCGGTGTTCATAGGTTCCGGGCCTGGCCTCTGGGGCCGATCCCGGAATGACTTTTTATGAGGGATGCGCCGGGACGACGGAGGGTGTCATACCGGGGCCAGCGGCTGGTGGGGCTCCGGCGGGAGCTCGATGCGGATCGGGTCGCCGGCGTCGGACATCGCCGCCGGTCAGCACGATCGGCCATGATGCCGGCCTTGCGCACCAGGTTGCCGTTCGGGTCGCGCTCCAGGGTCGCACCCATCAGCCCGGGCTGGATGCGGTCGAGCTGAGCGCACGGGTTGCGCAGCCCGGTCACCTCGATGACCGCTGTGTCGCCGAGACAGAGGCGGGCGCCAGTCGGCAGCCCGAGCAGATCGATCGCCGCGCGTCGTCACATTCTCGCCCATCTGCCCGGCCCTGACGGCGAAGCCCTTGCCCTCAGCTCGTCATGCAGCTCGGCGTGGATCAGATGGACTTGGCGCAGATTGGGTTGGCTCGCGAAGCGCGCCAATCGGGAGCGATGCTTAACCGTAACACCGGCATGTGCATCGCCCTCGACACCGAGCCCGACCAGCAGTCGGATCTTGTCCTGGCTCGGCTTGACCAGCGTATGTCCGCCGCTGCGGCTGACCGCCGCAACGATCGCGCTCATGACGATCTCTCGATCAGCTCGCGCGCCTCGGCCTCGAGGAGGCCGAGTGCGCGGATGCACAGCGCGGCTCGGCGTACCGCCGAGCGGTCGCCGGCGAAGATATGCCGCTCGGTCCGGCAAGGCCCACCGCGCCGCGCCAAGCCGATAATTACGAGCCCGACGGGCTTCTCGGCGCTGCCGCCGCCCGGGCCGGCAACCCCGGTGACCGAGACCGCGAGATCGACCGGCGCGCGCGCCACGGCGCCCTCGGCCATTGCCGCCGCGGTCTCGGCACTGACCGCACCATGCGCGGCGATGGTTTCCGCCGGGACCCCGAGCAATTCCGACTTCGCTTCGTTCGAATAGGTCACAAAGCCGCGCTCGACGACGTCCGAGGAGCCGGCGATCGCCGTCAGCGCCCCGGCGACAAGCCCCCGGTGCAGGATTCGGCGGTCGCAACGTGCCACCCGCGGGCCCGGCAGGCATCGAGAACCGATTGAGCAAGATCGAGGGTTTCAGCTTCGAACACCGGGTACTCCGCCGAGCGCCAGCAGAACCAATAAGGAAATCATAGCGTAGATCGCCGCAAAGAGATCGTCGAGCATGATGCCGAGACCACCCTTGACGTCGCGGTCGGCCCAGCGCGCCGGCCAGGGCTTCCAGATGTCGAAGATCCGGAACAGCAGAAAGGCGAGGGCGTAGGGGAGGAGGGCAGGGGTGCCGCCAGCAGCACCAGCCATTGCGCCGCGACCTCGTCGATCACGATCGCGCCGGGGTCCTTGATGGCGCTTGCCTTGGCGACGATCGCCGCGGCCCACCAGCCGACGATGAAGGGCAATCGCGGCGGCGACGGCGAGCCCGGCGAGCGCCCCACAGGCTGGTGATCGCCCAGGCGAAGGGCAACGCGGCAAGCGATCCCCAGCTCCCCGGTGTGATCGGCAGGAACCCTACGCCGAACCAGGTGGCGACCAGCACCGCCGGATGCCGGAACGGCAGGCCGAGGGAGCGGCGGACGGGCGCTCTCAGAGCGGCAGGCGCACGGTGGCGACCGCTTGCGCCGCGATGCCTTCGCCGCGGCCGGTAAAGCCGAGCTTGTCGGTCGTCGTCGCCTTGACGCTGACGCGAGCTCCGGCAATGCCGAGGATCGCGGCGACCCGCTCGATCATCGCTGCACGATGCGGGCCGATCTTCGGGCGCTCGCAGACGATCGTCACATCGACCGCGGCGATCGCCCCGCCGCGCGCACGAACGAGATCGGCCGCATGGCGGAGGAACTGGTCGAGGCCGCACCACGCCACCGCGGATCGCTCGGCGGGAAATGCATGCCGATGTCGCCGGCGCCGATCGCCCCCAGCAGCGCGTCGGTCAGGGCGTGGAGACCGACATCGGCGTCGGAATGGCCCGCCAGGCTCTGGTCGTGCGGGATCTCGATGCCGCAAATGCGAACGTGGTCCCCAGGGCCGAAAGCGTGCACGTCGAAGCCCTGCCCGACGCGAACATCGCTGTGTTGCGCCGCGGTCAGCCGCTCGATAATCGCGAGGTCCTCTGCTGTCGTTACTTTAAGATTGTCTTCGCTGCCGGCGACCAGCGCCGGCGCCAATCCCGCCGCTTCCGCCACCGCGGAGTCGTCGGTCAACTCGCGCCCGCTGCGGCGCGATGAGCGGCAAGGATCGCGTCGAAGTGAAAGCCTTGGGGCGTCTGCGCACGCCACAGCGCGGAGCGGTCTACCGTCCCTCTGATCACCCCGCTTTCGGCACGCTTGATCGTATCGCGCAACGGCAGGCAGGGGATTGCTGCCGATGCCCGGTCGAGCCCGTCGATGACCCTGTCAATCAGCGCCAAATCGGGAAAAGGCCGCGCGCCGTCGTGGATCAGCACCCGCTCCGGGCGATTGAACGCCAACGCCTCCAGCCCGAGCCGCACGGAGTCTTGGCGTGTCGGGCCTCCCGCCACAGGTGCCATGACGCCGAGACCGGCGACGGCAGCGATCAGAACAGCTCCCGATCCTCAGGACGGATGGCCACCAGAACATCAGCGACCCGCGGATGCCCGGCAAACACCGCGACGGCATGGCGCAGCAGGCTTACCCCATCCAGAGAAAGGTATTGCTTGGGTAGAGCTCCTCCGAACCGGCTACCCCGACCGGCTGCGACGACGAGGACGTACACGGAAGCCATGTGCGAATTTAGTTCAAGTTCATCCGTATCGCCATCGCCCGGAGGTGTCGTGCGCCACGGCAAATGCGCGCTCAGCGGCTGGATGCATCTACACCCCGCGCTCGCTTCTCTTGAGGGAGCGGTGAATGATAGATGAATTCGTTCGTCGGGGCGGCAACGCCCTGTTCTCGCGCCAGTCGAACGACCGCACCATTCCAGTATTCAAGCTCGCTCGGCTTTCCGTCGATGATATCCCGCTGCAGCGAGGTGGTCCCGTCCGGGGCCAGCGAGTCGAGGAACGTCAGCGTATCGGCAACAATCGCATCCGCCAATGCGATCTCGCGAGAACGGGCGACGGCAAACACCTCGGTCATGCACTGCTCAAGCAACCGTCGCGTTTCCGGCATCGCTCGGATCGCGCCGATCGCCGCCCGCGTTACCGCCCCGACGCCGCCGAACGACGTGACGAGCAGAAATTTCTCCCATAATGCCTTTTGCATGTCCGACGGAACCTCGACGGCGACGCCCGTCTTCCGAAGGCTTCCTGCAATCGCATGGCTCGGTCGCTACGCCGATTGTCCAACTCCGCAAATTTGATGATGTTGGCCGCTCCCAGACTGCGGATCCGGCCGGGGGCTGTTACCCAGCTAAAGGTCCCGCACAAGCCGGACAGGACATGCCCGGAACCCAACACCCCTGCCAGTTCCGACGCAGCATCGACCCCGTTCTGTAGGGGAACGACGAACGTCTCAGGGCCGATCGCCGGCCGCATCGTCCGCGCCGCTTCCCCCACCTGCCAAGCTTTCACGCCGACCAGTACAGCCTCGACACCCGCTACCTCCGCCGGATCATCCGTGGCTTGGGCCGGCGAAATCACGATTTCGTCCCCGGCGTCTCGACCCGCAGGCCATTGGCGCGGATCGCCCGAAGATGCTCGCCCCTCGCGATGAAGATCACGTCCTCGCCGGCGCGCGCCAGTTGTGCACCGAAGAACCCGGCGGCCCCACCTGTTCCAAACACCATGATGCGCATGGCAGCCTCCTGAGCCGAACCACTCGGCGCTGATGATATGGGGGTGGAAGCATACCCTGGTTGCCATAATCACGATCCAAAAATTGTCGAATTCAAGTGGCACAGTCCTGACCATGGCGGCTCCGGGAACGGACCGCGGCTGGACGAAAAAGGTGGTCCGGTCGGACAATCCCGCCAACCGCTGGGTCAGACGGGCATTTCAACCTGAAGGGGAGATTTTGCTGTAGATTCGCTGTAGATGCACTAACGGATTAACAATAGATGCTACTGTTGGTTGTAGTCGGGTGGCACCCAGTGACACATAGAGCTCTTCCAAGAGCCAAAGCCGGAGCCGATATTGCGGTGCAGCAAAAAGACTCTAATATCTGCCCAAGGGCTAGGCAGATGGCACAATTGCGCAAAAAATGGGCATTTCGGTCGGTTCATTGATGCTCGAGGAGCCGGTTATCCTGGCGCCGATGTCGGGGGTGACCGATCTGCCGTTCCGGCGTCTCGTCAAGCGCTGGGGGCGGGCCTCGTCGTGTCCGAGATGATCGCCAGCGAGGCGATGATCCGCGAGACCCGGCAATCGCTGACGATGGCGCGAAGCTGTCGCCGAAGAGCAGCCGATGGCGGTGCAGCTCGCCGGCTGCGAGCCGCAGGTCATGGCCGAGGCGGCGAAGCTCAACGCCGATCGCGGCGCGCGGATCATCGACATCAATTTCGGCTGCCCGGTGAAGAAGGTCGTCAACGGCCATGCCGGCTCGGCGCTGATGCGCGACGAGAGCGCAGGCCGCGCGCATCCTCGAAGCGACGGTCGAGGCGGTCGATCTGCCGGTCACCTTGAAGATGCGCACCGGCTGGGACGAGCACAATCGCAACGCGCCGCAGCTCGCCCGGATTGCCGAAGCATGCGGCATCCGCATGATCACGGTGCACGGCCGCACCCGCTGCCAGCTCTATGCCGGCGTCGGCTGATTGGCGGTTCATCCGCGACGGTCAAGGAGAGTGGTCACGATCCCGGTCATCGTCGAACGGCGACATCGCCAGCCTCGACGATGCCGATCAGGCTCTGCAGAATCGGGCGCCGACGGCTTGATGATCGGCCGCGGCTGCTATGGACGGCCATGGTTCATTCGCGCAGGTTGTCGACTGGCTGCGGCAGCCGCAGGCGCACGCCTGACCCGCCGCTGAGCGGCGCAGCTCGAGATCGTGCTGGGCCACTACGAAGACATGCTGACCCATTACGGGAGCGAGGTCGGCTCGCGCATCGCCGCGCAAGCATCATCGGCTGGTACTCCAAAGGCTTCCGGGGTCGGCGGAGTTCCGCGCCGCGGTCAACCAGACGATCGAGGTCGCCGCGCGTCAGAGACGCTGATCCGCGCCTTTTACGAGCCGCTGATGGCTCGCCGAGCGGCGTAACAATGCTGATACGGAGGCGCCGGCGCAAGCGCGCCCGCGCCGAGCCCGACGCGCCGAGCACGGTCTCGACGCGGCGGCTCATGCCTGGCGGCGCTTGCCGATCCGGTGATCGCGCTCGATCGCGGCGGCACGATCCGCTTCGTCAACCCTGCGGCCGAGCAGTTTTTCGGGTCCAGCGCCGCCGCAGCTGATGCGGCAACGCGCTTGGCTGAGTTCTGTTGCACCGCACAGCCCGCTGCTCTCGCTCGTCGACGCGGTCTGGCGCGTCGGCAGCACGATCGCCGAATACGACATGCTGCTCGAGGGCCGCGGCTCGGCAGCCGTTCGGTGACGATCCAGGGGCGCTGACCGGCGGAGAGGCGCCGACATCGCTCGTGCTGACGCTGCACGAGCGCTCGATGGCCGACAAGATGGACCGCCAGCTGACCCACCGCAACGCCGCCCGCTCGGTCACGCGCGATGGCGGCGATGCTGGCGCATGAGGTCAAGAACCCGCTCTCCGGGATCCGCGGCGCGGCACAGCTGCTGGAGCAGGACGCCGACCCGAGCCGGACGCGACGCTGACGCAGCTGATCTGCGACGAGACCGACCGCATCGTCGCCCTGGTCGACCGCATGGAAGCGTTCTCCGACGACCGCGCCGATCGAGCGCGCAACGCGGTCAACATCCATCGAGGTGCTCGAGCGGGTGCGCAAAGTCGCGCAATCCGGTTTTGCCCGCCATGTCCGCCTTATCGAGGAATACGACCCGTCGCTGCCGCCGGTGCGCGGAGACCACGATCTGCTGGTTCAGGTATTTCTCAATCTCGTCAAGAACGCCGCCGAGGCGTTACGCCGACGCCGGACGGCGAGATCATTCTGACGACAGCTTACCGCCACGGTCTGCGCGCTTGCCGTTCCGGGCGGCGAGGGCCGTCGCCATTTGCCGCTGATGGTCTCGGTGACCGATAACGGCGCCGGCATCCCCGAGGATTTGCAAGCCGCTACCTGTTCGATCCGTTCGTCACGACCAAGCGGCACGGCACTGGCCTCGGTCTTGCACTTGTCGCCAAGGTGATCGGCGATCACGGCGGCGTCATCGAGTTCGACAGCCAGCCCCGGCGCACCGTGTTCCGGGTGTTTCTGCCGGTGGTCGCGCAAGACGGTATCGGGTGATGGCCTCGACGATCCTGGTGGCTGATGACGACCGCGCGATACGGATGGTGCTGAACCAGGCGCTGATCCGGCTCGGGCACGATGTGCGGATGACCGGCAACGCCGCGACCTTGTGGCGCTGGGTTGCCGATGGCGAGGGCGACCTCGTCATCACCGACGTGATCATGCCGGACGAGAACGGCCTCGATCTGATCCCGCGCATCAAGAAGATCCGCCCGGAGCTGCGCATCATCGTCATGAGCGCGCAGAACACGTTGCTGACGGCGGTCAAGGCGACCGAGCGCGGCGCCTTCGAATATCTGCCGAAGCCGTTCGATCTGCGCGAGCTCGTCAGCGTCGTCGAGCGCGCCCTGAGCGCGCCCCGCGCGATCTGCCGCCGTCCGAACGACGATCTCGAAGAGCAGCTGCCGCTTGATCGGCCGCTCGCCGGCGATGCAGGAGATCTATCGCGCGCTCGCCCGGCTGATGGGCACCGATCTGACGGTGATGATCACCGGCGAGAGCGGCACCGGCAAGGAGCTGGTCGCCCGCGCGCTGCACGATTTCGGCAAGCGCCGCAACGGTCCGTTCGTCGCGATCAACATGGCCGCGATCCCGCGCGAGCTGATCGAGAGCGAGCTCTTCGGCCACGAGAAGGGCGCCTTCACCGGCGCCACCGCGCGCAGCATGGGGCGCTTCGAGCAGGCGCAAGGCGGCACGCTGTTTCTCGACGAGATCGGCGACATGCCGATCGACGCGCAGACCCGGCTGCTGCGCGTGCTGCAGGAGGGCGAGTTCACCGCCGTCGGCGGCCGCGTGCCGATCCGCGCCGATGTGCGGATCGTCGCCGCCACCCACCACGACTTGCGGCAGCTGATCCGGCAGGGGCTGTTTCGCGAGGATCTGTTCTACCGCCTGAATGTCGCGCCGATCCGGCTGCCGCCGCTGCGCGAGCGCAACGGCGGACATCCCGGCGCTCGTGCGGCATTTCGCCGCGCTCGCGGTGCGCGAAGGCTTGCCGATGAAGCGGCTCGACGAGGCGGCGATGGAGCGGCTGCGCGCCTATCGCTGGCCGGGCAATGTGCGCGAGCTGGAGAACCTGGTGCGGCGGCTCGCGCGCCCTGTATTCGCAGGAGGTCATCGGCGTCGAGGTCATCGAGGCCGAGCTCGCCGACGCACCTGGCAGCCGGCGGACCCGGCCGAGGCGGCGGGCGGAGAAGGGCTCGCTGCCGCGGTCGAACGCCACATCAAGGATTACTTCGCGGCCCACAAGGGCGATCTGCCGGCCGCCGGGCTCTACGATCGAGTGCTGCGCGAGATCGAGCGGCCGCTGATCGTCGCGACGCCTCGGCGCCACCCGCGGCAACCAGATCAGGGCGGCGCATCTTGCTCGGTCTCAACCGCAACACCCTGCGCAAGAAGATCCGCGAGTTGGACATCCCGGTCGTCCGCGGCCTAAAATAGACCGATGATCGCGTCGCTGCCCCGTCCGAGGCTTGCTGCCGGGCGGACGGCGCAACGCGGGCACGGGCCGGTCGTGGCTGTCGTCATCCGCGTTGCAGCGGCGATTGTCGGGCAGGGACTTTGCATGAGCCTGATGCGGCGGCTCCGCATCTGGGCCGGCAGCGTCGGCCTGCGGCGCAAGATCGCGATCGCGCTGGCGATGGCGGCGCTGGCTTCGGGGATCGCCACCTATCTGGCGCTGACCGGAGCGCCGCCGTTCGGGCCCGACCCGAGCGCCGTCCTGTCGCTGCTGTAACCTCGATCTGGTGCTGCTGCTGCTGCTCGGCGCGGTGGTCGCCGAGGCGGCTCGTCGAGGTCTGGGCTGAGCGCCGCCGCGGTCTCGCCGGCTCGCGGCTGCAGATCCGGCTGGTCGTGCTGTTCAGCCTGATCGCGGTGCTGCCGACGATCATCGTCGCGGTCTTTTCCTACCTGTTCTTCAGCTTTGGCGTCGAATCCTGGTTCAGCGACAAGGTGCGGACGGCGATCTCCGAATCGCTGGCGGTCGCCGAAGCGTATCGTGCACGAGCACCAGCAGGCGATCCGCGCCGACGTGCTGGCGATGGCGAACGACCTCAACCGCGACGCGCATGACGCTGTGCGCTCAACCCGCAGCATCTCGAGCAGGTGGTCTCGGCCCAGGCGGCGTTGCGCGGACTGACGCGAGGCTGTGGTCCTCGACCGCGCGCGGCACGATGCTGGCGCGCATCGAGCCTCGTCCTTCACGCTCGGTTTCGAGCGGGTCCCCAGATGACGCAATGCGCCGCGCCGACGAGGGCGACGTCGGCGATCATGACCAACGACAGCGATGATCGGGTGCGGGCGCTCGTCCGCGCTCAATCAGTTCGGCGACGTCTACCTCTATGTCGGCCGCTTCATCGAGCCCGCGGGTCCTGAACCACATGCGAAGAGACCCAGCTGGCGGCCGCCCAGTACGAGCAGCTTGGAAGGGCCAGCGATCCGGGCTCTCAGATCAAGTTCGCGCTGATCTTCATGATGGTGGCGTTGCTGTTTCTGGTCGCGGCGGTGGCGATCGGCATCCATTTCGCCGACCCAGCTCGCGGTGCCGATCAGCCGGCTGGTCGGCGGCCGCCGAACAGATCCGCGCGCGGCGACCTCGCCGCGCGCGTGCCCGAGGGCGAGAAGGACGACGAGCTGGCCTCGTTGAGCCGCGCGTTCAACCGCATGACCTATCAGATCGAGAGCCAGCAGCGCGAGCTCGAGGACGCGAACCGCCAGCTCGACGAGCGCCGGCGGTTCACCGAGACCGTGCTGACCGGGGTGTCCGGCGGGGTCATCGGGCTCGACCGCGTCGGCCGCGTCAATCTGCCAAACCGCTCCGCCTCAGCGCTGCTCGGGGTCGATCTCGAGCAGTCGATCGGCGAGGACCTCGCCGAGGTCGCGCCGGAAATGGCCGGGCTGCTGGACGAGGCCGCGCGCCGCCCGGACGGCTCGCCCAGTCGCAGGTCCAGCTCGTCCGCGGCACCAGCACCCGCACCCTGCTGGTGCGCATCGCCGCCGAGCATGATGGCGCGCGAAATCAGCGGTTATCGTCGTGACCTTCGACGACATCACCGAGCTGTTGTCGGCGCAGCGCAAGGCGGCTCTGGGCCGACATCGCCCGCCGCATCGCGCACGAAATCAAGAACCCGCTGACCCCGATCCAGCTGGCGGCGGAGCGGCTGCGGCGCAGATATCTCAAGGAGATCAAGCAGCGACACCGAAACCTTCACGCATCTGCACCGATACGATCATCCGGCATGTCGGCGACATCGGCCGGATGATCGACGAGTTCTCGTCCTTTGCGCGCATGCCGGCACCGGTGCTGAAGCCGGAAAACCTGAGCGACGATCGTCGCGTCAGGCGGTGTTCCTGCAGCGCACCGCGCATCCCGAGATCGCCTTTGCGACCAGTTTTCCCAGCGCGGCCGGTCACGGCTCGCTGCGATGCGCGGCTCGTCGGCCAGGCGCTGATCAATATCGTCAAGAACGCGATCGAATCGATCGAAGACGCGAATCGCCGAACAGGGCGGCGAGCCCGCCGGGCCAGATCCGCGTGTGTCGGTGACCGAGGAGGCGGGGCAGGCCGCGGTGATCGTCGAGGACAACGGCAAAGGCCTGCCGCAGCACGGCCGCGAGCGGCTGACCGAGCCCTATGTGACGACGCGCGCCAAGGGGACCGGATTGGGTCTCGCCATCGTCAAGAAGATCATGGAAGATCACCTCGGAGAGCTGGTGCTGGAAGATCGGCGAGCCGGGCGGTGCGCGGGTGACGGCTGGTCTTCGCCGGCGACGAGGTCCGCGCGCCGGAGTATCCGGATGCGGCCGACCAGCCGACGGAATTGAGCACGGTCGATCATGGCGCATGACATCCTGATCGTCGACGACGAAGCGGACATCCGCATGCTGATCGGCGGGCGTGCTCAAGGACGAGGGCTACGCTACGCGCGAGAGCCGCCGACACCGGCGCAGGCCTCGGCCGCAATCCAGGCCCGTCAACCGACCCTCGTCATCCTCGATATCTGGCTGCAGGGCAGCGGGCTCGAAGGGATCGAGATCCTGCAAGCAGCTGCGTGCCGAGATGCCGTCGGTGCCGGTGGTCATGATCAGCGGCCACGGCACGATCGAGACCGCGGTCGAGGCGATCAAGATCGGCGCCTATGATTTTCTCGAAAAGCCGTTCAAATCCGACCGGCTGCTGCTGGTCGTCGAGCGCGCGATCGAGGCGGCCCAGCTGCGGCGCGAGAATGAAGAGCTGAAGCTGCGCGCCGGCGGCGACCTCGATCTCGTCGGCGCCTCGCCGGCGGCCAACCAGCTGCGGCAACAAATCGAGCGGGCGGCGCCGACCGGCAGCCGGGTCCTGATCACCGGTCCGCCCGGCGCCGGCAAGGAGGTCGTCGGACGGCTGCTGCATGTGCGCTCGCGGCGGTCGAAGGGGCCGTTCGTCCCGGTCAACTGCGCGACGATGCGGCCCGAACGGCTCGAGATCGAGCTGTTCGGCGCCGAAACCCGCATCGATGGCGGCAGCCGCGCAAGGTCGGCACCTTCGAGCGCGCGCATGGCGGAACGCTGTTCCTCGACGAAGTCGCCGACATGCCGCTCGAGACCCAGGGCAAGATCGTGCGGGTCTTGCAGGAGCAGACCTTCGAGCGGGTAGGGGGTCGAGCCGCGTCGAGGTCGATGTCCGCGTCGTCGCCTCGTCCAACCGCGAGCTCGGCGGCGAGATCAGCGCCGGCCGGTTCCGCGAGGATTTGTTCTATCGGCTGAGCGTGGTGCCGATCCGAGTCCCGCCGCTGCGCGACCGGCGCGAGGACATCCCGCTGATGGCGCGCCACTTCATGGCGCGTTCGTCCGAGGCGGCGCGGCTCACGCCGCGCGAGTTCGGCGAGGATGCGATGGCGGCGCTGCAGGCCTACACCTGGCCGGGCAACGTGCGGCAGCTGCGCAACGTCGTCGACTGGCTGTTGATCATGGCGCCGGGCGATGCGCGCGAGCCGGTGCGCGCCGACATGCTGCCCAACGAGATCACCGCGATCGCCCCGACTGTCGTCAAATGGGACAAGGGCAGCGAGATCATGACCCTGCCGCTGCGCGACGCGCGCGAGGTCTTCGAGCGCGAATACCTGCTCGCCCAGGTGACCCGCTTCGGCGGCAACATCTCGCGCACCGCCGCTTTTGTCGGCATGGAGCGCTCGGCCTTGCACCGCAAGCTGAAATCGCTCGGCGTCTTTGGCAATGACCGCGCGCTGAAGATCGGAGGCGTGAGCGGCGATGGCGGCGAGCAGGGAGCGCCGCGCAGCCGCCAGATTTCCTGCCGAACGGGGAAAATCAGGGATAAAAATCGCATCGCGACCGCGGCCGCCACTGATAACCGTTCGCGAACAGAATACTTGCGAGCCAATACTGATCCAAGTTCCTAACGGGCTCGCAGGGGAAATTTGACGATTTCCGGACGCTCAAAACCGGGAAGCGCGCGAGGCCAAAAATGCATACCGAAGCTCCTGATCGATGCTCGAGGATAACTCCCGAACGTGACATCAAGATGGCGACGGTGAGCGGCTCTGAGCGGGCGCCCGGCCGCCTGCCGCGCCCGCGGGCGATCCTGTTCGACTGGGACAACACGCTCGTCGACAGCTGGGTCACGATCCACGAAGCGCTGAACATCACCGATGGCGGCGATGGATAAGCCGCTCTGGTCGATCAGCGAAACCAAGGAGCGGGTCCGGCTCAGCCTGCGCGAGAGCTTTCCGCGCCATTTCGGCGAACGCTGGGAGAGGCCCGGCGGATCTACCTCGACAAATTCAGCGCAATCCATCTCGACCGGCTGACCGCGCTGCCGGGCCGCGGCGAATTGCTCCAGGCGCTCGCCGGCGAGGGCATTTACCTGGGCGGTGGTCAGCAACAAGACCGGCGGCTCTGTTGCGCCGCGAGGCGGACGAGCTGGGCTGGTCGGCGTTGTTCGGCGCGATCGTCGGAGCCGGCGACGCCGCGCGCGGACAAGCCGGACACTGCTCCGGTCCGGCTCGGCGCCTCGAACCGAGCGGCATCCGGCGCCGGCGAGATGGTGTGGTTTGTCGGGGACACCGGGGTCGACATCGAATGCGCCCGCAACAGCGGCTGCGTTCCCAGTCTTGCTGGGCGGCGAGATGCCGGACGGAGGGAATTGGCCCGATCCGCGCCGCACCTTGTCTTCGACGATTGCTCCAGCTCTGTTTCGCCTTTATCGGGGCTTGTGAATCATCGAGGCGGCCCTATCTCTTAGCCGGAAACTCGGCAGCTTGTCCGAGTACTTGTGCGTTTGGTTATGAGCTGGCCCGTTCGGCTCCAAGAAGTGCTGGGGAATACCCATGACACCGGAAAAGTCGCAAAACGTTCAGGATGTCTTCTTGAACCACGTCCGGAAGAACAAGACACCGGTCACCGTGTTCCTCGTCAATGGAGTAAAGCTGCAGGGGATCATCACTTGGTTCGACAATTTCTGCGTGTTGCTGCGGCGCGACGCGCATTCGCAGCTTGTCTATAAGCACGCGATATCGACGGTGATGCCGGGACAGCCGATCCAGCTGTTCGAAGTCGAACAAGGAGGTCGCGACGAATCCTGAGCCCGGCAGACACGCAGCGCAGATCGCGGACCGCGGCTGCACCGGCCGCGCGCTCGTCGTTCACCCGACGCCGAAATCGCTGCCCCGGCGGCGGCCGGCTGATCCGGCTGGTCGTTCAGTCGAGGCCCGGCTGGAGGAGGCGGTTGGTCTGGCGCGGGCGATCCGACCTCGATGTCGTCGGCGCCGAGATCGCGCGATCGCCGGCCGCGGCCGAGCAGCCTTGTTCGGCAGCGGGAACGTCGACACCTCGGCGCGCTGATCAGCCGACAATGCGGTCGGCGTGCGTCGTCATCGACGGCGCGCTGAGCCCGGTGCAGCAGCGCAACCTCGAACGACACTGGCAGGCCGAAGGTCATCGACCGCACCGGTCTGATCCTCGAAATTTTCGGCGCGCGGGCGCGCACCCACGAGGGCCGGCTGCAGGTCGAGCTGGCGGCACTCTCCTACCAGCGGTCGCGGCTGGTCCGCTCGTGGACCCATCTCGAACGCCAGCGCGGCGGCTTCGGCTTCCTCGGCGGACCCGGAGAGAGCCAGCTCGAAATCGATCGCCGGCTGATCGGCGAGCGCATCGCGCGGCTGCAAGCGCGAGCTCGACGACGTCAAGCGGACGCGGGCGCTGCACCGCGAGGCGCGGCGCCGCGTGCCGTATCCGGTGGTGGCGCTGGTCGGCTACACCAATGCCGGAAAATCGACGCTGTTCAACCGATTGACCGGATCATCGGTCGGCGCCGGAGACATGCTGTTCGCCACCCTCGACCCGACCATGCGGCGCCTCGACCTGCCCTCGGGCCGGACGCGCGATCCTGTCGGACACGGTCGGCTTCATCTCCGACCTGCCGACCCATCTCGTCGCGGCGTTTCGCGCGACCCTCGAAGAGGTCACCGAGGCCGACATCGTCGTCCATGTCCGCGACAGCCATCATCCGGACAGCGATGCGCAGCGCCGAGGACGTGCTGGCCGTCCTCGCCGATCTCGGCCTCGGCGAGGTGGCCGGAAACGGGCTCATCGAGGCGATGAACAAGATCGATCTGCGTCGATCCGGCAGAGCGTGCGCGGTCTCGCGAGCCGGGCGTCGCGCGACTGCGCAGGCGTGGCGCTCTCGGCGCTGACCGGAGAGGGTGCGAGGCGCTGCTGGCGACGATCGACCGCGGGCTCGAAAGCGACATCCGCCCGGTGCGGCTCGACATCCCGCTGACCGACGGCAAGACCTGGCGTGGATCTATCGGCACGGCGAGGTGCTCGGCCGGCGCGACGACGCCGAGGCAGCCCACCTGTCGGTTCGGCTCTCCGAAGCCGATATCGGCACGATTGCGCCACCAGCAGCGGCTGCACTGAAGCGTGACGCGACGTCAGGGCGGAAAACCGCAAGCTGTCATCCCGCCGTCACGAGCGACAGTGTCACCTGTCACCGGCCGGATTCGGCAGCCGACGAGGCGCGATGTCGCCATGGATGACTGGCGGAATGCGCTATAGCTATCCGCCTTGCTTTGATCTCGCATTCGTCGCGCTTTACCTCGCTGCACACAGCGCATCGAGCGCGTCGAGATCGCGCGCCGATGCCGCGTTCGGCGGCGAGCAGTCTCGACGCGGCGAAAGCGGCGCTCGAACTTCGCCGTCGCCCGGCGCAGCGCTGCTTCCGGATCGATCTCGAGCTTGCGGGCGAGATTGGCGACGGCGAAGAGGATGTCGCCCAGCTCCTCTTCCAACGCGGCGCGCTCCGGCATCCCGCTCGATCTCGGTCCTTGAGTTCGGCGATCTCCTCGAGAACCTTCTCGATGACCGGCTCGGCATCGGGCCAGTCGAAGCCGATCCGCGCCGCGCGCCGCTGGATCTTTGCCGCGCGCGCAGCAGCGCGGGCAGGGCGAGGGCAACCCCGTCGAGGACGCTTTCCGGCACTCCTGCCTGACGCGCGCGGGCCTGCCGCTCGGCCGGCCTTGTGCTCCTCCCAGGCCTCGCTCTGCGCCGCAGCCGAGGCGATCTCGGCATTGCCGAACACGTGCGGGTGGCGGCGCAGCATCTTGTCGGCAATCGCCGCGGCAACATCCTCGAAGGCGAAGAGCCGGGCCTCCTCGGCCATCCGGGCATGAAAGACGACCTGAAACAGCAGGTCGCCGAGCTCGTCCTTCAGCGCCGTCTGGTCGCCGCGCGCGATCGCGTCAGCGACCTCGTAGGCCTCTTCGATCGTGTAGGGTGCGATCGTGGAGAAATCCTGCACGCGATCCCAGGGACAGCCGCGCTCGGGATCGCGCAGCCGAGCCATGATCGCGAGCAGTCGGTCGAGGGAACGCGTCATCGCGTAGCTCTCGATCATCGAAGCGGGATCACTGCAGGCATGATACCATGCCCTACCCGAGAACCTCTGTCTGCGGGAGAGGGATGAGTACCGCGGCTGGAAGAGGATCGAGCCAATCGCTTCTCCTTCGGCTGCCGGCATTCGAGCGGCACGGCTCCAAGAAGCGCCGAGCTTTCCGAGTTATGTGCGTCCGCTCGAAGGCGGTATGGGGCTACGATGAAGCATTCATGGCCCTGGCGCGCGCGCCTCGAAGTCAGGCCCGAGCACATCGATGCGGGCGATGTCTGGGTTGCGACCGCGGCCGACGGGAGCATCGCCGGGATTGTCGCGCTGGGGCCGAGCGACCAACCGCGCACGCTCGATCTCGAGAAGCTGTTCGTCGCTCCGCAGCGGATCCGCAGCGGCGTCGGGCGCATGCTCCTCGCGTACGCCATGGCCGAGGCAAGGCGGCGGGGTGCCCGGCGGCTGACGATCTTATCCGATCCATACGCGGCGGCTTTCTACGAGCGTAACGGCGCGATCCAAATTGGCGTGGCGCCATCCGATGCGATACCTGGCCGGATGCTGCCGCTGTTCGAGATCCAGGCTGGATCCGACGCCTTGATGCGAAGCTTCCCACGAAATGTAATGTCGCATAATATATATTATGGAAAATACAGGGCAACTCGGCGCTGAGCTCGCGGTAGTCGAGGCTCTGATCCATGTGCGTCAGCACGGCGCCAGCGCGGCCCGAAGCGGGCGATCGGGACAACGTCTCGGCCGAGCGAGATTGCGTCGGATGACGGCTCAGCGCCGAAGGCATCGACGATCCATAGCTCGACGCCCTGGAGTGCCGCGAAGGCATCGTCGTCAAGCTCGGTCACGTCGGTGGAATAGGCAAATCCGGCAATACGAATGCCCAATGTCGTGCTGAACCCGTGATCCTGTACGAACGGCACGACGCGGATGCCGGCGATCTCGAACGAGCCCGGCGATCCCGTGCGGCATCGAGGTCGGCTTGTAGAAGCGACCCGGCTCCTCGACCGGCTTGACAGCGATCCGGCTTATGAGGCCGGACGATCATGAGCCGGCAGCCCGACCACGGGGTCAACTTTGTCCGGAGTGTCGGAATCGCTTACACATCCGTTACGCGCTCTCAGGTCCCAGGAGCGGCTGGGGCTGCCGCGTCGCTATCTGTAAAGAATCCCGACACGATGCTCTAAGATTTGCGGGCTAATTTTTTGCCTGCGGGCGGGAATATTTGCTGCGCCTGATCGCCGAGCATAAAATCAAAGGCTTAGACCGTGCTCAGTCCAGTTGCGATGATAGTTCCCACCGTAGCGAGAGTCTCGCGCACGAAAAGAAATTAACCGAGAAATTTTCAAGCGCGGCGTCAGGACTTCTTACACATGGCGAGGTACGCATTCGGCGATTCCGGACGAGTGCTTGATTTTGCCTCGTCGATTCTAACATGGCATGCATATTGCTCGAATATGTCGTATTGCGCTGAGGCGCGCTCTTGCAAAGGTAGTAAATATGTCTCGTAAGCTGTTACTTGGTCTCGCCGCCGCTGCGGATTACTCGGTCGGATCGGCTCCGTCGCAGGCGGTTCCGATCTCGCTCGAGCTTGCGCTCGTGATCGATTCTTCCGGCAGCATCTCGTCCAGCGACTTTACCCCTTCAGAAGACCTCGTACGTCAACGCCCTCACCGCGCTTCTTCCCAAGGATGGCAGCGTTGCGATCGAGGTCAGGAACTTTTCGGGTGTCGGCCAACAAACCCTTGTATTCCCCGAGGCGATCATCACCAACGCCCAACTCGCGCGTCGCTGACAACCGCGATAAACGGTATGACGCAATTCGGCGGCCAGACCGCCATCGGCACTGCCATCACTTTGGCCAGCCACCGACCTGCTTACGTCCGCGATCGATGGCTTACGACAGATTATCGACGTCTCGACGGACGGCGTTAGCAACGACGGCCCGGCCCCGGCCCGGCATGCCACCGCCGCGGTCGCAGCAGGTATCGAGCAGGTCAACTGCCTCGGGGTCGGCGGCATGGCCAACTGCAGCTTCATCGCGGGGACCAGGCTCATTCTCTATCAACGCATCGAATTTCGCCGCATTCGAGGCCGCGCTGACAACGAAATTGGCCAGAGAGATCGGCGTTCCTGAGCCAGCTGGCTTGGCGCTGCTTGCCACTGCACTGATCGGCGCCGGGATCGCCGCCCGCCGTCGGCGCAGGACCTAATCGATGTAGCTTTCGGATCCAACAAAAATTCGTTGACCCAATCGGATCCGATCTCGACCCCGAGAGCGGCACTTCGCAAAGTGCCGCTCTCTCATTTTGAGTCTGGCACTTCGATGACGAGCCCATCCTGACCGGGCTCGACGCCCTCCGGCAGCTCGGCGCTGAGCTCGCGGTAATCCAGGCTCTGATCCATATGCGTCAGCACCGCGCGCCGCGGACGGACGCGAGCGATCACGACAGCGTCTTGGCAAGATGGGAATGCGTCGGATGCGGCTCGCGGCGCAGGCAATCGACGATCCACAGCTCGACACCGGCGAGTGCCGCGAAGGCGTCGTCGTCGAGTTCGGTCACGTCGGTCGAATAGGCAAAACCGCCGATGCGCAAGCCAAGTGTCGTGCTGAAGCCGTGATCCTGCACGAACGGCACGATCGGGATGCCGGCGAATCTCGAACGGCCCGGTGATCTCGTGCGGCACCAAGGTCGGCTTGTAAAATCGGCCCGGCTCTTCGACCGGTTTGAGCACGTAGGCGAAACGACGGCTGATCTCGGCCAGCGTTTGGGCATCGGCATAGAGCGGGATGGCACTCCGCATCAGCCGGTTGACCGCGCCGCAAATCGTCGATGCCATGGAGATGGTCGGCGTGCGCATGGGTCATCAGCACGGCGTCGAGCCGCGCGACACCGGCGTCGAGGCTGCTCGCGGAGGTCCGGGGAGGTATCGATCAGGATTATCACCGCGCCGATCTCGACCAGCACCGACACGCGGCGGCGACGATTGCGCGGGTCGCCGGGATCGCAGCGACCCCAATCCGGCCCGATCGCCGGCACGCCGGTAGAGCGCGCCGCAGCCGAGGCATGGTTACCCTCATCCGGCGGGCGGGCGGGCCTTGCGCGAACAGGCGGAAGAAGTTGGCGCTGGTCGCCGCGGCCAGAGCTTCCGGTTCGAGCCCCTCGAGCTCAGCCACGGCGGCGGCGGCCGCGCGACGAAGGCCGGCTCGTTGCGCTTGCCGCGATACGGCACCGGGGCGAGATAGGGGGCGTCGGTCTCGACCAGCAGCCGGTCGAGCGGCACGTCGCGCACGATCGCGCGCAGATCCTCGGCGTTGCGGAACGTCACGATGCCGGAAATCGAGATGTAGAAGCCGAGTGCCAACGCCGCCTCCGCGAGGGCGCGCCCGCTGCTGAAGCAGTGCATGACCCCAGGCGGCGGCCGCTCCTCGTCGAGGATGCGGGCAACCTCGCGATCGGCTTCCCGGGCATGGATGACGAGCGGCAGACCCGGTTGCACGCGACGCCGCGATGTGGGTGCGAAAGACCTGCTCCTGGATATCCCGAGGGCTCAGATCGTAATGGAAGTCGAGCCCGGTCTCGCCGATCCCGACGACTTTCGGATGGGCGGCGGAGTGCGATCAGCTCCTCCGGCACGAGTGCTGCGTGATCCTTTGCCTCGTGTGGGTGGGCACCCACCGAGCACCACACCTCGTCGTGAGCCTCGGCGATCGACCTCACCCCGGGAAACTCGTCGAGCCGCGTGCCGATCGTCAGCATCGTCCCGACCCCGGCCGAGCGGGCGCGCGCTATGATCGCCGCGCGCTCCGCGGCGAAATCCGGAAAATCAGAGTGGCAATGACTGTCGACCAGCATGGCCCCTGCCCTCGCTCCTTTATCCGGCCTTCGCTTCGACGAAACGCGGAAAGATCCCCTCGGGCTTGGGCAGCGGCGTTCCCGGCACCAGCGGTGCTGCATCGAGTCGCGACAAAGCGGCGTGCAGCGTCGGACACCGCGAGCTGATCCAACAGCTTGCCAGCGGCAGCCGGGGATAAAGGGTTGCGTCAGGATCCCGAGATGCCGGATCACTTCGGCCAGCGTGTAGAGCACGGTCCTCATCCGCGCCTCGTCGGTGCGGCGCAAGACCCACGGCGCTTGCTCGTCGACATAGCGGTTGGCGTCGCCGACGACGCGCCAGATCGCCTCGAGCGCGAGGTGAAAGGCCTGCTCGGAGACATGCTGCCGAACGGTTTCGAGGAGACCGCGCGCCGCGCTCTGCAGCGCCGTATCGGCGGCCGAAAACGTAGCCGGTTCAGGCACTTGGGCGTTGCAATCGCGGTTGATCATGACCAGCACGCGCTGCGCCAGGTTGCCGAAATCATTGGCGAGGTCGCCGTTGAGGCGACCGACCACGGCGCGGTGCGAGAAGTCGCCGTCGTTGCCGAACGGCAGCTCGCGCAGCAGAAAATA
>ERZ1370068.10465-contig-9162_pt1 | contig 47316 bp, 65 predicted proteins | sample MGYA00561227_ERZ1370068 | MGnify/ENA primary metagenome ERZ1370068 (study PRJEB38410, sample SAMEA6850437) | metagenome | study: Metagenomic assessment of the ecological functions of the soil: analysis of the soil microbiota associated with the... | reverse complement strand
ATCTGGTTCGGCGCGAGCGCGCCGTCGCGCTGCGGCGTGCCGTCCGGCTGGGCAGCGGCTTCTTCGGCGCGGGTCCGCGCCCACCGCGAGGTTCGCCGACCAGGTCCAGATCGTGCGGGAGGCGCTCGCTGCAGCGGGTCAGCCTCGCGGCGGACTTCCCCATCGCCAAGCGGGTGTACGTCGCGATAGACGAGGACGCCGGGCGCGCGCGCAAGCGGATGAACGACCGCGCTGGAGCGGCTGCTACGGGCACCGGTCGGAGGACATCGAGGCCGCCGCGGTCACCGCACTCCGGCCGACTGTGTCCGCGAGCTGCGCAGGTCATCGAGGCTTACGCGGAACTGATCCTGTTCACGGCGATGTTCGACCAGGCCGAGCACGCCGAGCGCCTGGCCAGCAGACGGTCATCCCCCAGCTCAGGTGGGGTAACGCCTGGCACGGGCGGCACCGTGGGGGCGGCGGATGAGCGGGGACCGTCCAGGGCTCTGGGCGCCGCCGACCTGGGCGGAGCCGTGGTCTGGTCCTGTCCTGGTCACCTCCGTCGCGTCGGAGGCGCTGGCTGTGGTGACGGTGATGCCGCGTCGTCGCCCGCGACCTGGGCGGGCTGCGCCTGTACGGCTGGGTGTTCAGCGCGTTCATGCTGGGCAGCGTGGTCGGCATCGTGGCGGCTAAGCCGGGAGGCCGACCGGCGGGGCCCGCGGTCCCGTTCGTGGCCGGGGTGGTGCTGTTCGGCTCCGGGCTGGCCGTCGCGGGCCTGGCTCCGTCGATGGACGGTGCTGGTCGGCGGGCCGGGTCCTGCAGGGCCTCGGCGCGGGCGCGGTGCCCTCGGTGGCCTACGCCACGATCGGCCGGAGCCTGCCCGGCCCGCTGCAGCGCCCGGATGATGGCGGTCCTGTCCACCGCGTGGGTCGGTGCCGGGGCTGGCCGGGCCGGCGATCGGCCGCCGAGGTGGCGCACTTGTTCGGGTGGCGCTGGGTGTTCCTGGGCCTGCTGCCGGTGGTCGCGGTGGCCGGGTCGATCGCCGTGCTCGCGCTGATCCGCCTCGGCCCGCCCGCCGCGGCTCAGGCGCAGGAGCACCGGCTGATCGACGGCATCGCCGCCGCGGTCGGCGCCACGATGATCCTGGCTGGCCTCACGCTCGCGGCCGGTTCCGGCGCGATCCTGGCGTGCGCGGCGGCTGCGCGCTGATCGCGGGCGGCGGCGTGGCCGGATTGCCCGCGCTGCGCCGCCTGGTCCCGCCGGCACCCTGACCGGACGCGCCCGGGCTGCCCGCCACGATCGCTCAGCCGGGGCCTGCTGACGTTCGCGTTCTTCGGCGCCGACGCCTACGTGACCCTGGCGATCACGGCGGTGCGCCACCGCAGCCCGGTGGTGGCTGGCATCGCCGTCACCGGCGCCACGCTGGCCTGGACTGCTGGCGCCTGGGTGCAGGCCCGGCTCGAGCGAGCACCTGGGAAGGACGGCGCCTGGTGCGCGCCGGGCTGCTGATCGTCCTGGCTGGCATCGCCGGGATGGTCCTGGTGCTGCAGCCGGCCGTGCCGGTGGCCGAGGGCCTGGCGGCCTGGACCGTGGCGGCGCCTGGGCATGGGGCTGGCGTACGCGCCGCTGTCGCTGATGATGCTGCGCGAAGGCGCCGCCCGGGCGGGAAGGGCGGGCATCGGCGTCGCTGAACCTGGCCGACGTGCTCGGCACCGCGATCGGCATCGGCGTGGGGCGGCGCCGCCGTGGCGGCCGGTGCGGGCAGGAACCTGCCGCTGGGCGATCACTGCCCGCGCTCGCCGCGTCGGCGGCAGTGGGGGTGGCGGTAGCGCGGTCGGCCTGACTCGATCGCTGCTACGACCACCTCGTCCCCGCCGCCCGTCCCGCAAGCGCGCCGGCGCAGCTGCCGGGCGAGAAGCCGGCCCAGCCAGCGCCCGCCGCCAGAGCCGTGGCCAATTGGATAGCCTCCTGCAGGACCCTGTGGTCTATAGCCCAGGAATGCATCCCTTTCGCGCCGCTGGCAGTCAGGAGCGCCCACGTGGCTCCGAGCAAGACCGGTCGGACTGGCTGGGCGTCCCGGCCATGACGTGGCTTCTCGTCATCTTCGCCCTGCTCGTGCTCGGCAGGGGTTTCACGGCCGATGGCGGTCTTTGTCCAGCAGCGTTGGTGATGCGGCAGCGACGCCACGCGCTCGTCACTGGCCGTGCTGGGGGTTGTTGCGATTCCCATATCGGGCATCTGGCGGGCCAGAGACAGGCGCTGGACGTCCTGCGGAGGCGACCGGCCAGCGTGACGGCGCCAGCCGCGGCGGGGTTGACTGAATGGAGCTGACCGTGGCAGACTTGGCCGGGGGCCAGGGCAGCGCATCGGGATTGAGCGGGCGGGCAGTCCTGGTGACCGGCGCGGCGAGGGGATCGGCCGCGCCATCGCGGAGGCGTTCGCGGGGCAGGGCGAGCGGGTCGCCAGTCCACTACGGCCACTCGGCCGCGCTGGTCGCCGAGGTGCTGGTCGGGCTGCCCGGCAGCGGGCACGCGGCGGTGCAGGCCGACCTGGCCGACCCAGAGGCGGTGCGCGCGATGGTGGGCCAGGCCACCGAGGCGCTCGGCGGCCTGGACGTGCTGGTGAACAACGCTGGGCGTCTTCATCCCGCACCCGATCACCGGCACCTCGTATGAGCAGTGGCAGGAGGCCTGGCAGGCGACGCTCGCGCGTCAACCTCACCGGTGCCGCGAACGTGACCTGGTGCGCGGTCCAGCACATGGTCGCCCACGGCGGCGGGCGCATCATCAACGTCTCCTCCCGCGGCGCCTTCCGGGGCGAGCCGGGCCAGCTCCGCCTACGGCGCGAGCAAGGCCGGGCTGAACGCGTTCAGCCAGTCGCTGGCCACGGGCCCTGGCCCCGCACGGGATCGCGGTCGCCGCCGTGGCGCCGGGCTTCGTGGAGACGGCCATGGCGGCCCGGCACTCTCACCGGCCCGGTCGACGATGAGATCCGCGCGCAAAGCCCCTTCGGGCGGGTCGCCCGCGCCGAGCGAGATCGCGGCAGCCGTGCTGTACTCTGGCATCCCCGCAGGCCGAGTGGGCCAGCGGCACCATCATCGACCTCAACGGCGCCTCCCTATCTCCGCCAGCCGCCGCCATGCCGCGATCAGCCGTGAACGACGTCGGTGTGGTGGCAGAAGTGCACCCGCGCGGCGCTCACCGCGTGGATCCGACCCAGCGACCGCCGCCAGGCCGCCGGGTCGCTCGCCTGCCCCGGCGGCAGCTTGCCGTCGGCCGGGCCCGCGTACAGGCGCGGCGTGTAGGCCGCGTCCCCGATCGATCAGGTCGGGCTGCCTACCGCGGACTGGACGACGACGACACTGGTGGCCCAGCGGTGTGCCCGGGGTCGCGATCACCGACAGGCCGGGCAGGACGTCGGCGTCCCCGTCGAGCAGCTCGAACCGCGCGCTTCAGCTGAAGCCGAACCAGTCGCGCAGCTCCGGCGACTCGCGCCGGGCGCGGTCGAGCTCCGCGCGCTGCACGTAGAACGCGGCATGCGGAAGACCGCGTTCTGCGCCGCAATGGTCGAAATGCAGATGCGTGTTGATCACCAGATCGATGTCGCCCGGGGTCATGTCCAGCCCGGCGAGCGCGTCCGCGACCGAGCGGTTGACCACCCGCCAGTCGTCCAGCCACTCCTGCGGGCCGCCGACGCCGGTGTCCACCAGCACCGCGCCACCGGGGTGGGTGACCACGAAGCCGTGCACCGGCCACTCCAGGCCGTCGACACCGCGCAGGCTCGCCAGATGCAGCCGCCCGACCTCCGTGCACCATCACCAGCTCCTCCAGCCTCGCCGCTGCCCGCCATTGTCACCGCCGCGCGGACCAGGCACCATTCTTTGAAGGTGATCGAACCAGTGCCCGGGGCCGCTGCGGTCGGGGAGAACGCCGGGAGGCCTTGTGACTGAGACCAGGCACCTGATCGGGCCGCTGCTCGGGACCGAGGAGGACTGGCTCGACGGCGTTCGAGCGAGATCCTGCGCCGGCTCGGCCCGGTCGCGGGCCTGGCGGCACTCGCACGACGTTCGACTGTCGAGCGGATCACCATCGAGCCGTTCGACCTGCGTGACCGGCCCCGCTACGAGCCTGGTCATCGACCGGCTGGCGTACTGGTACTACCACCCGCGGGAGTGGCTGAAGAAGGTCGCGCTGATGGACGGCGTGTACCTGCTGAACAGCCCGTTCACGTTCCAGTCCATGGAGAAGCACGCGGCCTACTGCGCGATGATGCGGCTCGGGCTCAAGGTGCCGGACACGGTGCTCGTGCCGTACAAGAACCCGGTGGACAACGCCCGTTACGCCTACACCGCCGCCCGGTACAACCAGCCGTTCGACCTGGACGCCATCGCCGCAGCAGATCGGCTACCCGCTGTTCATGAAGCCCTACGACGGCGGCGCCTGGCGCGGCGTCTCCCGCATCAGCAACCCGGCCGAGCTGCACGCCGCCTACGACGCCAGCGGCGAGATGCTCATGCACCTGCAGAAGGCCGTCGACTACGACGTCTTCGCCCGCTCGCTGTCGATCGGCGCCGAGACGATGGTCATGCGGTTCCAGCCGGACCAGCCCATGCACCTGCGCTACGCGGTCGACCACAGCTTCCTGGCGCCGGACGACCGGGACCGAGGTGGTGACGATCGGGCGGCTGGTCAACGCGTTCTTCCGGTGGGAGCTCAACTCGTGCGAGACCCTGGTGGCCGGCGGCGAGGTCTACCCGATCGACTACGCCAACGCCTGCCCGGACCTGGCGCTGACCAGCCTGCACTACTACTTCCCTGGGCGATCGAAGGCACTGGTCAAGTGGTGCGTCTTCGCGCTGGTGACCGGGCAGGCGGGCCCGGCTCGGACCTGGAGACCGACCGGTTCTTCGCGATCGCCGACCAGCCCGGCGCGTCCTACGGCGAGAAGCTGGGCGCCTACGCATAGCCGCACCGACGCCTACTTCGAGTCGGAGCGCTACCGCGACTTCTGCGCCAGCAGCCTCGGCGCATCTCGACGAGATCGTCCTGGACTGGGTGACCGGCCCCGACTTCGACCAGCTGCTGATCGAGCACGGTCCGGTCGGTCTACCCGGCCGCACGAGCACGACCAGTTCATCGCGCACCTGCGCGGCCTGACCGGCCTGTGGGTCGGCGACGAGAGCAGCCGCCTGCGGTCCTAGGGCTCTCCGGCCAGGTGTGGACCGGCGCGTTGGTGTGCATGTGCTCGATGTAGCGCTGGGTCATCAGCCGCAGCGCCTCCGCGCGGCCGGCTCCGCCGGCGCTCGGTGAGCGCCGCGACCGTGGCCATCTGCCAGGCGGCGCCGGTCCGGCCGGTCAGGCAGCGCTGCTCGATGATGCCGAGCAGGCGGTCGGCGTGGGCCGGGTTGACGCCCCAGCGGCCGCAGGCCCTCGCGGGCCAGCGGCAGCAGGCGGCGCAGCACGAGCTCGGCCGCGGGCGCCTCGCCGAGGCCCGGCCAGTAGAGCTGCGCGTCCAGGCCGTACCGCGCCGCCTCGTGCAGGTTCTCGGCCGCGGTCGCGAACGACATCTGGGTCCAGATCGGGCGCTGCGCCTCGGCGAGGAGCCGCACGAGCCCGTAGTAGAACGCCGCGTTCGCCATGACGTCCGCGACCGACGGGCGTACGCGGGAGGACCCGGTTCTCCACCCGCAGGTGCGGCATGCCGTCGACGACGGCGTAGACCGGCCGGTTCCAGCGGTAGATCGTCCCGTTGTGCAGGCTCATCTCGGCCAGCTGCGGGCGCGGCGCCGCGGTCAAGCTCGGCCAGCGGATCCTCGTCCTCGCAGATCGGCAGCAGCGCCGGGAAGTACCGGATGTTCTCCTCGAACAGGTCGAACACCGACGTGATCCAGCGCTCGCCGAACCACACCCGGGGCCGCACCCCCTGCTGCTTCAGCTCATCCGGCCGGGTGTCGGTGGCCTGCTCGAACAGCGTGATCCTGGTCTCCTGCCACAGCTGCCTGCCGAACAGGAACGGCGAGTTGGCGGCCAGCGCGACCTGCACGCCCGCGATCGCCTGGGCGGCGTTCCAGTAGTGGGCGAAGGCGTCCGGGCTGACCTGGAGATGCAGCTGCACGCTGGTGCAGGCGGCTTCGGGCGTGATGCTGTCCGCGTCGGTGATCAGCCGCTCGGCGCCGTCGATCTCGATCCGCATGTTCTCCCCGCGGGCCGCGAAGATCTGCTCGTTGAGCACCTTGTAGCGCTCGTTGGCCGACAGGGTCCCCTCGGTGCATGTCCTGCTCGGCCAGCGTCGGCAGGATGCCGATCATGACCAGGCGGCTGCCGGTGCCGCGGGCCTTGGCGTCCGCGGCGTTGAGGCTGGCGCGGACCTCCTGCTCCAGGTCGCGCCACCGCGTCCCCGTCGAGCTGCCGGGGCGGCACGTTGATCTCGAGATTGAACTGCCCGAGCTCGGTCGCCCAGGCCGGATCGGCGATCGCGTCGAGCACGGCGGCGTTGTGCATGGACGGCGCACCCTGCTCGTCCACGAGGTTCAGCTCGATCTCCAGGCCGACCTGCGACGGGCTGGTATCGAACAGGTGCTCGTGCAGCATCCGGGCGAAGACCTCCAGCGAGCGCCGCACCTTGTCCCGGTACTTGCGCCGGTCTTCGCCGCTGATCTTGATGGCCTGAATGTCACGGCCCATGAGGCCTCCGCGCAACTGGATAGGGAGACCATGTACCCCGCCGGGCACCCTCCCTACACATTGGCACGTCACCAGGGCATGGCGCCAGCGTGCCATGCGCCGCCCGGGTGATGGACCGCTGGCGGCAATTTGCCCTATGGTGCCCTAATACTTCGCAGATGAGGGGTGGGACAGGCGTGACTGCCCCGAACGGTGCAGGCCTACGACGTGGAGCTGCATGCCGTGACCAAGCGGTTCGGGTCCCTGACCGCGGTCGACGCCGTCAGCCTGCAGGTGCGCAGGGCGAGTTCCTGTCGCTCCTGGGGCCATCCGGCTGCGGCAAGACCACGTCACTGCGGCTGATTGCAGGCTTCGAGCAGCCGGACGAGGGCGAGATCCTGATCGGCGGCACCGACGCGGTCGGCACGCCGCCCTACCAGCGCGACGTCAACACCGTCTTCCAGCAGTACGCGCTGTTCCCGCATATGTCCGTGCTGGACAACGTCGCCTATGGGCTCAAGCAGCGCAAGGTCAGCAAGCCGGAGCGCCAGGCCAAGGCGCGCGGAGGCGCTCGAGCTGGTGCAGATGACCGGCCGGGAGAAGCACCGGCCCACGATGCTCTCCGGCGGCCAGCAGCAGCGCGTCGCGCTCGCCCGCGCGCTGGTGATGAACCCGCGGGTGCTGCTCCTGGACGAGCCCCTGGGCGCGCTCGACCTGAAGCTCCGCAAGGAGATGCAGATAGAGCTCAAGCGCATCCAGGACCAGGTGGGGATCACGCTTCATCTACGTCACCCATGACCAGGGTGAGGCGCTGTCCATGTCCGACCGGGTCGCGGTCATGTCCAACGGCGTGATCGAGCAGCTCGACGAGCCGCGCGCGATCTACGACCGGCCGCTGACGCCGTTCGTGGCCGACTTCATCGGGGACATGAACTTCCTGGCCGGGGAGGTCGCCGAGGCGGCCGACGGCGGCTTCGCCATCGACGCTTACGCGCGGGGATCGTCGTGCGCGGCCGCGGGCGGGCGGCCAAGGGCACGCGCGTGCGGGTCGGCATCCGGCCCGAGCGCATCGTGGCCACGCCAGGCGCCGCCAGCGGCAACCGCCAACTCGGCCACCGCCGAGGTCATCACCAAGATGTACCTGGGCGACCAGATCCAGATCGTGGCCAGGCTGGCCAGCGGTGACAGCATCCTGGTGCGCGAGCAGCGCGCCAGCGCCGACCCAGCGCTCGACACCATCCACCCAGGCGACCGGATCGCTCTCAGCTGGGACGAAGCCGCCCCGCTGCTCCTGGGTGAAGCCATGCCACCAGCCAGCCGCCGACGGCGCAGCAGGAGGAATCATGAACGAAGACCGGCGATCGACTCAATATCCTCGCGCCGCGCACGATGAAGCCGAAGCTCGACTACCTGCACCGCGAGGTGCAGCGGCGCGGCCGAGCTGACGCGCATCGACCGGCGGCAGGCCCTCGGCCTGGGCGGGATGGCGCTCCTCGCGGCGGCGTGCGGCGGCTGCGGCAAGACGACGACCACCTCGGCGGCACGTCGGCCAAGCTCGGCCAGCTCGGCGGCGAACACCCTGGCGGGCAAGCCGCTCGAGAACCACCTCGAGATCTACAACTGGTCCCAGTACGACGACCCTCGACCTACACGAAGTTCAGAAGCTCCCGGCCGAGGCGAAGGCCGGGATGACCACCCACGAGACCTTACTACTCGAGCAACGACGAGCTGCTGGCCAAGCTGCACGCGGGCGGCACCGGCTACGACATCATCGTGCCCAGCCAGAACGCCGTGGCCGAGCTGATCGAGGAGAAGGCGCTCATGGCGCCTGGACAAGGCGCTGCTGCCCAACCTCAAGAACCTGGACCCGTCGTTCCTGAAGCCGTCCTACGACCCCACCGGGACACTATCACGTCATCAAGGACTTCGGCATCACGATGTTCTTCTACAACAACAAGATCGTGACCGACCAGCCGAAGACGATGCACGACTTCTACATGGCCATGCCCAAGTACGTGAGCCAGGGCCGCACCAACCTGCTGGACGGGGCGGAGGAGGTGGTGCCGCTGGCGCTGATGGCGCTCGGCCTGAACCCCAACACCACCAGCCAGTCCGACTTCAACCAGGTGAAGTCCTTCCTGCTCTCGATCCGCAAGGGCGTCACCACCATCGACTCGTCCGCCTACATCAACGACGCCATCGCTGGCAAGATCATCCTCGAGCCAGGGCTGGAACGGCGACGTGCGCCGGATCGTGCAGGGCGCGCAAGAAGCAGGGCGACATCACGGCGGTCATCCCGACGGAGGCGTCGGAGATCTGGGCGGACAACTGGTGCATCCCGGCGGACGCGCCGCATCCGGTCGCCGCGCACGCCTGGATCAACTGGCTGCTCACGCCGAGCACGGCGGTGACCGAGATGAACTACCACAACTACAAGATCCCGATGCCGAGCGCGCGCAGCCAGCTGCCCCCGAGCCTGCGGGACGACCCCATGTTCAACGTGCCCAAGACCTACACGGACAACTACCACTACATCCTCAACGTCAGCCCCAGGTGGTGCAGGCCCGCACCCAGATCTACACGGAGTTCAAGGCGGCCTGATGGCGGTCGCTGAGCAGACCGGACACCGGCGGCCGTCGCCACGCCGGCTCGCGCGGCGGAAGCGGTCGTTCCGCCCGCGCTACCCGGCGTGGCTGACCGCGCCGTCGCTGCTGTACTACGCCGTCTTCTTCCTGGGGCCGATGGCGCATCCTGGTGGCGTTCTCGCTCGCGACCCAGCGCGGATTCGGCAGCCTGTCACTACGGGTTCGACACCTCCCAGTACCGGCTGATCGGGAACTCGCTGTACACGCACGATCTTCGCGCGCACGCTCGTGATGGCCGGGACTCGGCTCCCTGCTGACGATCGCGGTCGGCTACCCGCTCGCGCTACTGGATGGCGCCGCTACCTGACGACGCTACAAGATGCTGGCGCTGCTCCTGGTCGTGGTGCCGTTCTGGACGTCCTTCCTCATCCGCACCTACGCGCTGAAGATCATCCTCGATCCGCAACGGGTACCTGGCCAAGTGACGCTGGGCATCAACATCCTCTACACCAAGTACGCGGTGGCCGTCGGCCTGGTGTACAACTACCTGCCGCTGTTCATCCTGCCGGTGTTCGCCTCCCTGGAGCGGATGGACTGGACGCTGATCGAGGCCGCCACCGACCTGGGGCGCGCCCGTTCACGGCGTTCCGGCAGATCACGCTCCGGCTGACGCTGCCCGGCGTCGTCACCGGGGCGCTGCTGGTGTTCATCCCGATGACCGGCGAGTACATCATCCCCGAACATCCTGAGCGGCGGGAAGTACGAGTTCGTCGGGAACGTCATCGGCGATCAGTTCAACCAGGCCCAGAACCAGCCGTTCGGCTCGGCGCTCTCGATCGCGCTGATGGCGGCGCTATCGGTGTTCGTCATCCTGTACATCTTGTTCGCCACCAAGAGGAGCAGTTCGGTGCGTAGGCGGCACTGACGGCCAAGCACGCGTTCACCGCGTGGGCGGTGCGTCGGTGTTCGCCTTCCTGTACCTGCCGATCCTGGTGATGGCGATCTTCGCCTTCAACAAGCCGTCGGCCGCCGCCGCTCGCCGCCTTCCACGGCGCCGAACATCTGCAACATCCCGCCCACCCAGATCGGCAACATCACGGTCTGGAACGGGTTCACCGCCTGCTGGTTCAGCGCAGGCCTGCACGACCCGACCTACATCCCGGCCATCGTCACCAGCCTGCAGATCGCCGCGGCGGCGGCGATCATCTCCACCGCTGCTGGGGCTGTGCGCGGCCCTGGCCCTGGCCCGGATGAGGCCGCGGTTCCGGGCGCCGTTCGACATCCTGGTCTACCTGACCCTGGTGGTGCCCGAGATCGTCATCGCGGTGGCCTCGCTCATCTTCTTCGTGCAGGCGCGCAACTACTTCCACGCGTTCCCGCCGCTGGGGAAGGCCACCATCCTGCTCGGCCAGGTGGTGTTCAACGCCTCGGTGGCGATGCTCATCATCCGGGCCAGGTTCGTGGGGATGGGCGACACGCTCGAGGAGGCCGCCTACGACCTAGGCTCCGGGCCGCTGGCCACCTTCCGGCAGGTGACGCTGCCCCGGCTCATGCCCGCCATCGTGGCCGCGGCGCTGCTGTCGTTCACTTTCTCGTTCGACGACTACGTCGTCCGCCGGCGTTCACCAACGGAACCACGAACACCTGGCCGATCGTGCTGTACTCGGCCGTGCGCTTCGGCCTCACCCCGGCCGTCAACGCCCTCGCCACGATCATGCTCACGATCACCGTGCTCGCGGTCATCGTCACCGCGATCGTCCTGCGCCGCAGCCGGGTACGGGCCACGCCGAGCCAGGAGCCGGTGCCGGGCCTGGACATCGCCGTCGGGCTCCGCTGACCGGCTGCTGAGGGCCCGGGATCGTGCCTGAATGGCCCAGGCGTTCGTGCCGAACTCCTCGCGTGCCTTCCGGGCGGCCTCGGCGGCGGTGATGGTCAGAGGTCCGGGATGCCCAGATCGAGGTTGGGCCGGTCGATGCCGCCGTCGACCTCGATGATCTTGCCGGTGATGTAGCCCCCGGCCGGGGAGGCGAGGAACACCACCGCGGCCGCCACGTCGGCCGGGTCGCCGATCCGGCCCAGCGGGGTCGCCTGCTCCATCTGCCCGCGCAGCGTGTCGTCGGTGAGCACGATGTCGAGCGCCGAGGTCGCCACGGCGCCCACCGCGATCGCGTTGACCCTGATCCGGGGGCCAGGTCGGCGGCCGCGAGCCGGGTGTAGTGGGCCAGGGCCGCCTTCGCGGTGCCGTAGGCCAGGTACCCGCGGCCCGCGGCCCGCCCGACGGCCGAGGTGATGCTGACGACCGAGCCCGTCCCGCCGTCCGCGCTGCTGGCGAGCAGGTGCGGGACCGCCGCCTGGGTCAGGCTGTGCGCGACCACGACGTTGAACCGGAACGCGTCCTCCAGGTGCCGCGGCGTGGTCGCCAGGAACGGCCGCGGCAGCGCGCCGCCCACGTTGTTGACGACGATGTCCAGCCGACCGAAGGCGTCGACCGCGGCCGCGGCCAGTCCCGCGGCGGCGCCGGGTCGCTCAGATCCGCGGGCACCACCACCGCCCGGCGCCCGGCCGCCTCCACCTCCCGCGCGACCGCGGCCAGCTGGTCCCCGGTCCGCGCCGAGATCACCACGTCGGCCCCGGCCTGGGCCAGGGCGACCGCGGTGGCGGCGCCGATCCCCGGTTAGCGCCGGTGATCACGGCCACCCGGCCGGTGACGCGGAAACGATCTCCGATCATGGCCCTGCCTCCACCGGTCTGTGCGCCCCAGCCCGCCCCGCCCGCCGCCGCGCGTCAGTCGTGAACGATGACCTGCCGGACGACGTCGCCGCGGCCGAGCGCGGCCAGGGCCTGATCGATGTCGTCGAGCTTCAGCCGCTGGGTGATCATGCCATCGAGGTCCAGGCCGCCCGTCCGCCACAGGCCGAGCATCCGGGCGTAATCGCGCTGGATGGTCGGCCGAGCCGTACAGCGAGGCGAGCATCTTCTTGCCGTCGAAGAGCAGCTCGAACGGGGTGAACTCGACCTGCTGGTCGGCGCGCCCGGCCCCGACGATGACCACGGTCCCGCCCCGCCGGGCCGCCGTCCACGCGGCCCGGATCGTCTGCGGGCTTCCCACCACCTCGAAGGCGTAGTCGAAGCCCTCCCCGCCGGTGAGCTCGGCCGAGAGCTCGCCCAGGTTGTCCGGGTGGACGGCGTGGGTCGCGCCGAAGCGGCGCGCCACCGCATGCTTGGGCTCCACCGGGTCCACCGCCACGATCAGCGCGGCGCTAAGCCAGCGCGTGCCCCCTGGATCACGGCGACGCCGACGCCGCCGCAGCCGATCACGGCGACGGTCGCGCCGGGCTCCACCCGCGCGGTATTGATCACCGCGCCGACGCCGGTCATCACGCCACAGCCGACGAGCGCGGCCAGCTCGTACGGCACGTCGGCGGCGAACTTCACCGCCCCTCGGCTAAGCACCACCATCTCCTCGGCGAAGGCGCCGCATCCGGCCAGCCCGAACGCCGGGGCGCCGCCGACGAGGAACCGCGGCTCGACGTAGGCCGCGATGACGTGCGTCATGCACAGGTACGGCTCGGCCGCGCAGGCAGGACGGGCAGGAGCCGCATGGCGGCAGCCAGCTGGCGATGACCCGGTCCCCGGGGGCCAGGTACGGCGACGCCGTCACCGACGGCGATCACATCGCCCGCCGCCTCGTGCCCGAGGATCGCGGGCAGTGGCTGCGGCAGCCCGCCGTTGCGGGCGGAGAGGTCCGAGTGGCACACCCCGCTGGCCCGGACCCGGATCCGGACCTGCCCCGGCCCCGGGCCGACGGCCTCGACATCGTCACGGATGTCGAACCCCGCGTCCTCGATCGAGTGGAGTACAGCGGCCCGCACGACCCACCTCCGGTGCTGAGAATGCGAGGTGATCTCTGCCGGTAAAAGTAGAACAGGTTTCAGTTAGGTTCCGCAAGCGGGCCCGCGCCTCCCAAGCAAGCGTTAGGGAGGCGGCAGCGGGCCTGCGATAATGACGGGCGTGAAGACGACCAGGGAAGGCCAGGCCAGCGCCCGGAACCAGCCGGGCGGCCCCGGGCCCGATGGCAGCGTCACCGCCGACGGATCGACGCGCTCCGAGCGCCGCGCCCACCTGGTGGTGCTGGCTTGAGCGAGCTCTTCGCGCAGAAGGGCTACCGCGCCACGACCGTGCGCGAGATCGCGGACGCCGCCGGGATCCTGTCCGGCAGCCTGTACCACCACTTCGACTCCAAGGAGTCGATCGGCGACGAGATCCTGTCGAGCTTCATCAACGAGGTGCTCGCCGACTACCGCGGCGCCGTCGCCTCGGCGCAGGACCCCGCGCGCCGTGATCGAGCAGATCGTGCGCTCGACCAGCCGGACCCTGTCCAGGCACCGGGCCGCCCTCGCGATGCTGCAGAACGACTGGAGCTACTTCGCCGCCCAGCCCCGGTTCGCCTACCTGCCCAAGGCCCTGCGCGAGATCGAGCGGATCTGGGTCACCCAGCTGGAGGCGGGCAAGGAATCCGGCCTCTTCCGCGCGGACCTGGACGCGAAGCTCACCTACCGGCTGCTGCGGGACGTCCTGTGGATCCCGAGCAGTGGCGCCGCACCCGTGGCTACGGCACCGATCAGGTGGTGGACGGCATTCCTGCGGATCCTGTTCGACGGGATCGCGAACCGGGCTTGACCCGCTTGGGCCATTCGGGGCGCCGGTCGCCTGTCTCGCCTGTGCCCATCGGGGCAGGCCTGATTCACTCCGTCCGACGGGAGATCGGATTGACGCCGCGGGATGTGTCTGAGGGCCGTTGTCCTTGCCAGCCGCCTGGCGGCTGATACACGATTCTCCTGGCCCGCTTGGCGATCGCGTGAGGTCGCTGGCCTCGATCAGCTCGTGGGTCTCGAAATGGGTGAAGGCACCTGAGCTGGTGATCGCCAGGCTCGTCGCGGCGGTGGTGTGCGCGTCGGGCATCTCGATGACCGCCATGCCGTCGTACTGCCCGAACATCCAGTAGTAGCACTCAAAGGCGTGCCCCCGACGGATGCCACCAGTCCCGGACGACATCTGCCCGGTCCGGAGGTGTTGGCGTACGCAACCGTCTGATCGCTTCGCTACTGAGGTTGAACAAAGCCATGTACTTCGCCATCACAACCAACTCCCGCAGGGACGCCAACCTAACTGATCCTTCGTGGCATCAATACCCGAGATGCGCCCGGCGAACCTGTCCGCCTCCCGGGAGCTGGGGATGGCTTGTTACCGGGTACATATGCGTAGCGTCCGGTCGGGCGCGTGGTATCGGGGAAGCGATCATTGGACATCATCGGAACAGACTCGCAGCCGCCTCGCAGGCGCAGCCCACCCCGCCGGGTGAGCACCTGGCGCCACTAGAAGAAGCACGATGCTGGCTCAAGGCTAAGACCGGGGAGTGGCTGGATTGTGGAGACGGGCCCGTTCGATCTGGCTGCGATGCAATCGTGGGGTAAGGAGCGGGCGGTAAGCGCGGCTAGTGCTGCGGGACTTGCTCGTCGGAGAGCGGTGGCCGGTACACGCAAGGGGTCCGGCTGCGCGGTGTGCTGATCAGCGGGTTGCTGGATCTGGAAGGGGCAGAGCCTGCGCTGCCCGCTGTCGTCGCTGATGGCTGCTGGCACTCGACGCCAGCGGATCCTGTCCATGCCTCGACCGTGCCACCGCCTCGCGGATCAGCGCTGACCAAGTGCCAGGGCTGGCGGGAGACCTGACCGCCATAACATGCTCACGGCGGGGACAAGTTGACCTCAGCCGCTCAACCCTGCTCCAGCGGCCCACTCTCGCTCATATGTGCGCAAACATCACCGACGAGCTGATCTGCAGCGGCGCCCAGCTGAAGGGCACTGACAGCGACCCTCAATGCGCTGGTCATGCCACGTGGATAAAGGTCGGAGGTTCTGTGTATCTCGACCCGTATCTCGACGATAAACAGTTCACCGCGGACGGGGCGGTCTGGCTGGCCCGCGCGGACATTGGCGGCGATCCTCGCCTGCTGCGGCGCGCAGCTGGGCAGCAACAGTGACGGCATCGGGCTGCTGGCCGAGGGGTGAAGGTCGGCGGTCAGCGTTTTTCTCCGTGAGGGATTCACATGCCGACGGGGCGGTCCGGCTGCTTCGGCGCGGACATCAGCGGGCGATCTCAGCCGCCGCGCCGGGCGACTGGGCCGTGACCATAACGGCTACGCGCTGGTCGCCGACAGGATGACGGTCGGCGGTGAGGTGCACCTCTGCCGGGGGTTCGCCGCCGACAGGGCGGTCGTGCTGGACGGCGCGGACATCACCGGCGATCTGAGCTTCAGCGGCGCGCAGCTGACCGGCGCCAACAACGACGGCAACGCGCTGATCGCCGACGCGGGATGAAGGCCCACCATGATGTCTTGCATCGACAAGGCAGCCACCGACGATGGGGAGCGCGGCGCAGCCGTTCACCGCCGCCGGGGCGGGTCCGGCTGGCCCGCGCGGACGTCACCGGCCAGCTCAGCTTCAGCGGCGCGTAGCCGACCGGCACCTGACCACGCACGGCAACGCGCTGATCGCCGACGGGATCAAGGTCGGCGCCGCTGTGCTGCTCAATGACGGGTCTACTCGCCGCGGGAACCGTGTCGCCCAACTCGCGCGCGTGCCGACCGGCTGGTGCTGAGCCCCGGCCACGGGCAGGCGCAAACGAGATCAGCTTCAACTTCACCGCAACAGAGGCGGGAGATAGTCGACGAGCTGCGGTGGGCGTCCGACGGGCAATCCGCCGGGCAGGTCGATCTGGAGGACGCCCACGTCGGCGAGCTGGAGGATAACGACTGGATCCGCACAACGGCGGGCAGGCTCACGGGCATCGGCGCCTCCCGGCGGGCAGCTCCGCCTCGGCGGCTTAACTCCACGGCGGTCCTAGCGACGCCAGCGTGGACCAGCGGCTGGCGTGGATCCGCAGCCAGTACGGGGGTTAGCGGATGGCCTCGCGGCACAGCCGTATGAGCAGCTGGCGGACATGGTACCAGCCGGGCCTGGGCAGGACTCCAGAAGCCCGCGCGGTGGCGATCGCCAGGCGCCGTGACCTGCGGAAGTACGGCAACCTCAACTGGTATCGCAGGTTCGGCAACTGGTTCCTGGACGCGACCATCAGGTACGGATACCAGACCTGGCGGGCCGCGGCGGGCCTGGCCGCTGTGTTCGTGGCCTTCCTGGTGCTGTCGATCGTCGGGCAGCAGCCGGCATCGTGATCGTGCCGACTGGAGACGTCACAGGACTGAAACCGGTGCCGACCGCAACCCATTGCACCAGCGATTACCCCTGCTTCTACCCGTTCGGGTACACCGATCGACACGGTCATCCCGATCATCAACGTGCACCAGGCCGATTACTGGGGCCCAGACGCTCAGCGCGCCATTTGGCTGGCTTTGGGTGGTCGGCGCATGGGGTGCGACGGCGGCTCTAGCTGGGCGCTGGCGACCCTCCTGGTCGCTGACTACACCGGGCTGGTACGCCAGGACTGACACCTGACGCCGACAGGCGCCGGGCCACCCGGCGACGAGGGACTCGGGCGGAACGAGAGGCTGTTACCCTCGAACCAAGCAAGCGTTTGGTCTCAGAAGGGGCCTTGGACCAGACCTGGGACCAGGAGGGCAGCGGCTGCGACGGCAAGGTCGCGCTGATCACCGGGGGCGCCCGGGGCATGGGCAAGTCGCACGTGCGGCACTTCGTGGCCGAGGGCGCCCGGGTGGTCTTCGGCGACGTGCTCGACGACAAGGGCGCCGCCGTCGCCGGCTGGCTCGGCGAGCAGTCCTGCCGGTACGCTGCACCACGACGTGACCAGCGAGGACGACTGGGCCGCCGCGGTCGGCGCCGCGCGTAGGACGCCTTCGGCCGACTCGACGTGCTGGTGAACAACGCGGGCGTGCTGAAGTTCGCACCGATCGCCGACATGCCGCTGGCCGACTTCCGGCAGGTGCTCGAGGTGAACGCGGTCGGCTGCTGGCTCGGCATGAAGGCGGTGATCGAGCCGATGACAGCCGGCGGGCGGCGGGTCGATCGTCAACATCTCCTCGATCGAGGGCTTCACCGGCGCGGCCGGGCTGTCCGCCTACAGCGCGAGCAAGTTCGCGATCCGCGGCATGACCAAGGTGGCCGCGCGCGAGCTCGGCCGAGTTCGGCATCCGGGTCAACTCGGTCCATCCCGGCGGGGTGCTGACCCAGCATGGTCGTCGACGGTCCGAGCGCCGCCCGCGACCGATCGACGCCGAGCGCCTTCGTTGAAGGCCATGCCGCTGTCCCGGTTCGCCGAGCCGGTCGAGATCTCACGGCTGGTGGCGTACCTGGCCTCGGACGAGTCGTCCTACTCGACCGGCAGCGAGTTCGTCGCCGACGGCGGCGTCCTGTCCGGCCCGGCTACTGACGACAAGGAGCCTGCGCGAATGGACGACACGCTGGCGCTCGACGGCCGGGTGGCGATCGTGACCGGGGCGGGAAACGGGCTGGGCCGGGCGGAGGCGCTGGCGCTGGCCGCGGGTCGACGCCCGGCTGGTGCTCAACGACCTGCCGGGAGACGCGGTGCACGAGGTGGCGGAGGAGATCACGGCGGCCGGCGGGCAGGCGGCGCGTGTCCGCCGGCGACGTCGGCGGAATGGTCCACGGGCCAGCAGCTCGTGGCGGCCGCGCTCGGACGCGTACGGGCGGCTGGACATCCTGGTCAACAACGCCGGGGTGCTCCGGGACCGGATGATCTTCACGATGTCGGCCGAGGAATGGGATCTCGTCATGCGGGTGCACCTGCGCGGCCACTTCGTGACCACCCGGCTTCGCCACGGCCTACTGGCGCGAGCAGAGCAAGCGGGCGGGCGGCCCCACCTACGGCCGGATCGTGAACACCTCCTCCGAGGCGTTCCTGCTCGGCTCCCCGGCCAGCCCAACTACGCCGCGGCCAAGGCCAGGATCGCCGCGCTCACCGTCACCACCGCGCGCAGCTGTGCGCCGGTACGGCGTGCGTGACCAACGCCATCTGCCCGCGCGCCCGCACCGCCATGACGGCCGACCTGATGGGCGCGCCGCCCGCCGGGGTGGATCCGCTCGACCCGCGAGCACGTCGCGCCGCTGGTGGTGTACCTGGCCAGCCCGGCCGCGGCGGGCATCAACGGCGAGGTGTTCGTGGTGCACGGCGGCGTCGCCGCGGTGATGCGGCCGCCGACGATCCGGCAGGTCTTCCTGGCCGCGGAGCACGGCTCGGCCGGACGGCATGTGGACGCTGGAGTCGGTGCGGCGGGCGCTGGACCCGATGTCCGCCGCGTCTCCGCGGCGCCCCGGCGCGGCCGGGTTCGCCTGCGAGGACACGCTCGCACTGGCCACCGAAACCATCGGGTTCACCGCGCCGGAGGGTGGAGGAGCAGGATGAGCGGGGATGACGCCGGGCGGCCCTGCAGCCGGAGAGCGGTCCCGGGCTTGACCAGGCACCGCGACCGGGTCGCGATGACGGCCGCGGACCACGGCGGCCCTGCTGGCGGAGTCGCGCAAGCTCCAGCTGGCGACCATCAACCGGGACGGGACGCCGCACCTGGTGACGATGTTCTACGTCATGCTCGACGGGCAGATCGCGTTCTGGACCTACCGCTCCTCGCAGAAGGCGCGGAACCTGGCCCGCGATCCCCGGGTGACCTGCCTGGTGGAGGCCGGGGAGGAGTACTTCGAGCTGCGCGGGGTGCAGGTGGTGGGCACCGCCCGGTGCATCGAGGACCCGGCGGGCGTGCTGGAGATCGGCCGCCGGCGTCGCCGCCGTGACGACGGGCATGTCCGCCGGTGCGCTGGAGGAGTACACGACGCAAGACCGCGCGCAAGCGGGTGGGGTTCGTGGTGGAGCCGCAGCGGATCATCTCCTGGGACTTCCGCAAGCTGGCCCGGCCAGGCGGCTGACTCCCGGCTGGCATCGCCCGGTCAGGGCGCCACCGGGGACAGGAACGACTCCAGCGGCGACGTGTACCGGGCCCGGTCGATGTTCCACGACTCGACGTGGCCCGCGCCGGGAACCGCGCGAGGGTGACGAGCGAGGGCCTGAGCTGCTTCCAGCCTGATGCTGGTCGAGATCCGGCACCGTGGTGTCGCCGGTGCCGTGGAAGACCAGCGCGGGCACCTTCAGCCAGGAGGCGTCGCTGAGGTAGTCGGTGGCGGACCAGTCGACCCCGTAGCTGCGCGCTGGCGATCGTCTCGGCCGTCCATACCAGCGGCGCGGGATGCTGCCCCCGGTCACCGGCAGGCTGCGCTGGCTGGCCCCGTAGGCGACGGTTACGCCTGCAGGTCGAGCATGGCGCGTCCAGCACCACCGCGTCACCTTCGGGGCCAGCGGTGAGTGCTCGAGGAACGCGGCGACGATGCCGCCGCCCATCGACAGCCCGGCCAGGGATTACCTGCCGGGCGCCGTGCGTGAGCGCCCACCGCACCGCCGCCTGCAGGTCGCGCCACTCGGTCTCCCGTACCGGAGGTAACCCGACGGGTCGCGGGCGACGCCGCGGTCGTTGCGGTAGGGTCACCGACAGGGCCGGGAATCCCATGCCGTGCACGATGCTGACGACGCGCAGCAGCGAATTGCGGGTGCTGTTCTGCCCGTGCACCCCGATGACGAACGTGCTGCCCCGGCCGGGAAATACCACGCGGCAGCGGCCCGGAGCGGGCCTGGCGCGACCACGTTCCGCACGGGATGCCCAGAGCCCGGCCCGGGTCGCCCAGGAAGTAGGGGACGTGTCGAGGTTTGCCAGCTGCCCGGCCCCGGAGGAGACCCCGACACCACGGTCAGCGGGCGGGTGACCACGCCGCCGGACACCGCAACCGAGGCGCCGAGGTGCCCGATGCCGCCCCGCCACGCGATGCCGTCAAGCTCCGGCCTGAACAGGGCCGGTACTGGCTGCCGATGGCGCGCAGCCGGACCAGGCCGGAGCTGCCCCGACCACCCGCACATCGGTGTAGGCGGGCAGCGCGGTGCCGGGCTCGACCGCCAGCGCGCCCGAGCGGGATCTGGCCGGCGAAGTACCACCCACCGCTGCTGAAGAACACGAGCGCAAGAGCGACCACGACGGCGAGCACGGACCACAGCAGGCGCCGCAGCCACGCGGCGCGGCGGCTGCCTGGCTGGCCGGGGCCCCGGACCGGGACCCGGACGGCGGCCAGAGCCCCGTAGAGCCTGGACATCACCCGCCTCCGCCCCCCGCTGCGCGGTAGCCGTGAGCATATCGGTGGTCACGGGCGCGGAACGGATCTTCCAGCCGGGCGCTCAGCCGCGCAGCGGGCCGGCGTGCGTGGTCAGGCTGGCCCGCTTGTAGGCGCGGACGGCGAGCGGCGCGCGAAGACCACGAAGATCCCGATCAGCCACCAGGGCGCTCTTCCAGAAGCTGTCCCAGATCGGGCCGCCGAGCGCCAGCCCGCGCATCGTGTCGACGACGTAGGTGACCGGCTGGTTGTTGGCGAACGCCTGCAGCCAGCCCGGCATGGTCGTCGATCGGCACTGAACGCCGAGCTGAGGAACGTGAGCGGGAACAGCCAGATCAGGCCGAACGCCTGCACCGACTCCTCGTCGCCGATGGCCAGCCCGGTGAAGGCGGCGATGCAGCAGATCGCCACCCCGAACACGATGGACAGCACGAGCATGCCCACGGCGGGCCAGAAGCCGTTCTGGAACCGGAACCCGACCGCGTACCCGACCCCGAGGACGATCAGGATCGTCACGGTCATCCGGATGGTGTCGGCGGTCAGGCGGCCGGCCAGCACCGCCGAGCGCGCCATCGGCATCGACCGCAGCCGGTCGATGACGCCCTTCTTCAGCTCACTGGCCAGCGCGATGGCCGGTGCCGAACGTCGCGAACGCCGCGGTCTGCGCGATGATCCCCGGGATCAGGAAGTTGACGTATCCGCCGGGTACCTCCGGACCGGGATCGCGCCGCCGAAGACGTAGCGGAACATCAGCACGAAGATCACCGGCTGGATCACGGTGAACACGATGTAGGCGGGCACCCGCATCCAGACCAGCAGGTTGCGCCGGGTGATGGTGAGCGTGTCGCTCACCGCCCAGCGGGCCCGGGTGAACAGTCCTGGCTCAGCCAGCGGTACGGCGATCGCGGTCATGACGCTGCCCTCGCGTGTCCTCTCGGCTACCGTCCTGGTCATCGGCCGGCAGTCCTGGGCCGTGTCCTTGCCCGCGCCACGGCGGCGCCCGCGGCGCTTGCCCTGCTGGCTCGTCTCCTCGGCGGCGTGTCCGGTCAGCGCCATGAACACGTCGTCGAGCGAGGGCCGCCGCAGCGCGAGGCCGCGGGTCTCGAGCCGCGGCGCCGTCCAGGCCGCGCACCGCCTCGACGAGCGCCTCCGAGCCCCGGCCGCCGACGCCCACGCTGACCACGCCGGTCTCCGGCGTCCAGCGTGCGGCTCCGCCCTCCGCCGATCTTCGCGACCGCGGCTGACGGCGTCGCCGATCCGGGTCCGGTCCGGCACCGTGAACTCGAGCACGTCGCCGCCGACCCGGCTCTTCAGCTCCTCGGCGGTGCCTGCCGCGATGACCAGGCCGTGGTCGATGACCACGATCTCGTCCGCCAGCTCGTCGGCCTCGTCCAGGTACTGGGTGGTGAGCAGCAGCGTGGTGCCGCCGGCGACCAGCGACCTGATGATGTCCCACATCCCCAGCCGGGACCGCGGGTCCAGGCCGGTCGTCGGCTCGTCGAGGAACAGCACCTTCGGCTGGCCGACCAGGCTGGCGGCCAGGTCCAGCCGGCGCTGCATCCCGCCGGAGTAGGTCTTGGCCGCCCGGTCGGCCGCATCGACCAGGCCGAACTGCTCCAGCAGCTCGGTCGGCGCGGCTGCGGCGCCGCGGCTAGCTCAGGTGATAGAGGCGCCCGATGATCTCCAGGTTCTCCCGGCCGGTGAGCTCCTCCTGGATGGCCGCCGACTGCCCGGACAGGCCGATCGCAGCGGCGGACCGCGGCGGCCTCCCGCACCACGTCGCGGCCCTCGACCCAGGCCCGCCCGCCGTCCGGCTGCAGCAGGGTGGTCAGGATGCGCACCGCCGTGGTCTTGCCTGCGCCGTTCGGGCCGAGCACACCGAGCACCGTCCCGCGCGGCACCGACAGGTCGATACCGCGCAGCGCGTGCACCTCTCCGAACGACTTGACCAGGCCTTCCACGAGAATCGCCGGCCCTGAGCTGATCTGTGACACTCCGTTCCTCCCGATCGACATCCGCTCGCACCGAACCTACCGGCGGCCTCTGACAGCGGCGAATCAGCTAAGCGCCCAGGCTGGCCGCGCTATGCCCGCCTTCCGGCTCGCGCCCGCAGTCAGTAAGCGCCCGACCGTATACGACCCGGCCGTACCGCAGCTCATCGCCGCCGACGACGCCATCGGTACATCAAGATACATCAGCGTCTGTTCCCGCAACAAGACATATCGCGAGCTCCGCGTCGTGACCGCCGGTACGCCGACGGCCGTCAGGGAACCGAGCGGATCTTCCAGACGAACGCCGAGCCGAGCACCGTGATGACCGCCACCGACAGGAACAGGGTCGGGTACCCGCCGAGCTGGCTGACCAGCGGCGCGGCGATCGCCGAGGCCAGCACCTGCGGCCCCGGAGTTGGCGATGTTGATGATGCCGAGGTCCTTGGCCCGGCCCGCCGCCGACGGCAGCACCTGGGTCACCAGCGCCTGGTCGACCGACAGGTACACGCCGAACCCCAGGCCCATGATCGCGGCCGAGGCGATGGCCACCGGCCAGGACGGCCACAGCGCGAGCATGACCGCGGGCACCGCCATGACCAGGCCAGAGACCGTGACCGGCAGCTTGCGGCGGCCGGTGCGGTCGGAGACCACCGCCGGTCACCGCGGTCAGGACGACCGCGACCGTGTAGATGAGGATGAGGGGACGAGCAGGCCGTCCTCGGCCTTCTGGCCGGGGAACAGCTGACTGTAGTGGATCCGGTCGCGCAGGAAGTACAGCAGGTACAGCAGGGCCATCGCGTTGCCGAGATTGACCGCGAACCTGGTCAGCCAGGCCCAGGCGAAGTCGGGGTAGCGCCGCGGGCTCAGCCAGAACGACCGGGCGAAGGCCGCGCCACGCGAAGGCGGCCGGGCGCGGCGCGTGGCAGCGGCGGGTCGGGCGTGGTGAGCGCGGAAGGGCAGGGCGCAGGCCACCACGCACCGCCGCGAGTCAGCACATAGCCAGCTGTTGCCGGTGACGACCACGGTCACCAGCACCACGGCCAGCACCACGCCGACCGTCTGCGGGAGGCCGATCCAGCCCGACACCGGCCCGCGCTGCGCCACCGGGACATGGTCGGGCACGCCCGCGGTGACGCTGGCCTGCATCGCGTTCAGCCCCGCCTGCGCCAGGCACCAGGCGATGATGACCCCGGCGATGGTGGACTGGCTAAGCCAGCAGGACCAGCGCGGCGGCGCCCGCCAGCGCGCCGCACACCGATCCACGGGTGCCGCCGCCCGAACCGGCTGGTGGTGCGGTCCGACAGCGCCCCGGCGACCGGGTTGGAGATCATCGCCACCGCCGCGCCGATGCCGGTCACCCAGCCGAGCACGGCGACCTTGTGGGCGGGCCCGGCGATCGCCTGCACCTGGTTGGGCAGCAGCACCGTGATCGGGCCGAAGTACCGCCAGGTACAGCCCGAGGTTGGCCAGCGCGATGAGCGCGATCCAGCGCCTCCCGACCCGCCGGGCCGGCTCGGCGGCGAGGGCGTCGGCGCCGTTGGCGCTGACCCGCCGGGCTCGGCGTCGCCGACCTGTCGACGGGCGGGACCTCGGTCATGACCGCCGCCATCCGGTCAGGGTCTCACATCATTTCGTCGGTAAACGGGAGCAAGACGGTCTTGAGCTCGGTGTAGAGCCTCGATGGCGGCCCGGCCGCCCTCGCGGCCGAGGCCGGACTGCCGGTAGCCGCCGAACGCCACGTGCGGCTCCAGCTGGTAGCCGTTGATGCCGACGGTGCTCTGACCCGGATCGCCTGGTCATCCGCATGGCCCGCTTGATGTCGCTGGTCCAGACGGTGGCGGCGAGGCCCGTACTCGGTGTCGTTGGCGATCCGGACGGCCTCGTCCTCGTCGGCGAACGGGATCACCGACAGCACCGGGCCGAAGATCTCCTCGCGGGCGATGCTCATGTCGTTCGACACGTCGGTGAACAGCGTCGGCGCGACGAAGTTGCCCGCGGCCAGGTCGCCCTCGCTGCGGGTGCCGCCGCAGACCAGCCGGGCGCCGTCCGCCTTGCCCGCCTCGATCAGCGCGAGAACCCGTTCCAGCTGGCGGGTGTTGATCAGCGGCGACGGAGGTGACCGCCGGGTCGAACAGGTTGCCGTAGCTGACCATCCCGCCGATCATCTCGGCCATCGCCAGGAACTCGTCGGCCACGTCCCGCTGCACCAGCGCCCGGGTCTGCGCCAGGCAGACCTGCCCGGACAGGCCGAGGGTGACCGTGCCCATGGTGACCGCCGCCGCCGTGGCACGTCCGCGTCGGCGAACACCAGCGCCGGGCTCTTGCCGCCCAGCTCCAGGCTGACCCGCTTGAACCCGTCGGCCGACGCGGCGACGATCTTGCGGCCGACCGCCCGCTGCCGGTGAAGGACGAGCTTGTCGACCATCGGGTGGCTGATCAGCGCCTGGCCGGTCGGCTCGCCCGGGCCGGTCACGATGTTCAGCACGCCCGGCGGGAGCCCGGCCTCGCTCATCAGCGCGGCCAGGCGCAGCACCGCGAACGTGGCGTACTCGGACGGCTTGGCCACGATCGTGCATCCGGCCGCCAGCGCTGGGCGCGGCCTTCTGCGCGAACAGGAGCAGCGGCGCGTTCCACGGGATCACCGCGCCGACCACGCCCACCGGCTCACGCAGGGTGAGGACCAGGTGGTCGCCGCCCTGGTACGGCGGAAGCGTCTCGCCAACCAGCTTGTCCACCCAGCCAGCGTGGTGGTCGAAGATGTCGGCCACACAGGTCCGGCGACGTCGCGTAGATCGGAGCCGAAGCTCAGCGGCACGCTGCTGTCCAGCGCCTGCAGCTTCAGCAGCTCGTCGCCGTGCTCGCGGACCAGCGTCGGCGATCCGGCGCAGCACCCGGATCCGCTCGCTGGCCCGGGCCCGCGGCCACGGCCCCTCGTCGAAGGCGCGACGCGCCGCGCGCACGCGCCAGGTCCACGTCGCCGGGCCCGGCGATCGGGAACGAGGCGACCTGCTCCCGTCGCCGGATGACTGTGGTCCCAGGTCGTCGCCGTCCTGGGCGGCCGACCACGTCCCGTCGATCAGCATGAGCGCCGTCGGCACGAGGCCGACCTCGTCGCGGTGCGGCTTGATGGACGCGACCATGGCCACGCGCGCCCTTAGTAGAACACGTTCTAGTCGCTGCGAGCGTACACCGGCCCCTGCGCCGTCGCCAGGCGCGCTGGCCAGGCGTCAACGCCGCTCGCCGCCGCCGTGCAGCAGCAGGAAGCACCGCTGACCGAGGCCGCCAGCGGCGAGGCCAGGAACAGGCAGGCGTCCGCCACGTCGTCCGGGGTGGCCAGCCGGCCCAGCGGCACCGTCCGGCCGACCGCGGCCGACCCGCCGAACGTCCCGGTAGTGCGCCGCGGCGGCGGACTCGGTCGCCACCGGCCCCGGGACGACGCTGTTCACCCGGACCTTCGGCGCCCACTCGACCGCGAGGCTGGTGGCCGAGGTGGTGCAGGCCCGCCTTGGCCGCGCCGTAGCGCGGCGGTGCCCGGCGAGGGCCGCGTGCCGCTCACGCTGCCGATCATGATGATCGAGCCGCCCTCGGGCTGGCCCTGCATCACGGCGTTGGCGGCCTGGGCGACGTGCAGCGGCGCGATCAGGTTCAGCTCGATGACCTTGGCGTGCAGCCGGCGGGCGACGCGGCGGCGGCCGCCGCGGCCGGGGACCCGCCCGCGTTGCTGACCACCACGTCCAGCCGCCCGAAGCGGTCAGCCGCCGTCGCCGACGAGCCGCTGGGCCTGCGCCGGATCCCTGACGTCGGCGCGGGTGAAGACGGCCATCGCGCCCGTCGGCACCCGGCAGCGCGGCGCGCATCGGACTGGCTCGGTCCGGCCGCAGACGAGCACCTGCGCGCCGGCCTCCGAGGAAGGCGCGCGGCGATGCCCGCGCCCGATGCCCCGGTGCCGCCGGTGACGATCACCGCCCGGCCCGCGTAATCGGCGACGCGCATGGGCGCACATGTTAGGCTTGGCAACCAAGCAAACGCTAGGTCGAGTAGCGGCCGCCTGGCCGGGCACGGATCCGGCAGGCGGGCGCCACGCGGCGACGGCGCGGCTCACCGGCAGGCACGGTGAGGCGCGACGATGGGAATCGAGGCTGCGCACCAGCGGCGGCATCGCCGAGGTGATCATCGACTTCCCGCCGGTCAACGCGCTGCCGGTGCAGGGCTGGTTCGATCTGGCCGATGCCGTTACGCGGCGGGCGCCGACGCCGGCTGTGCGGGCCGGTGGTCATCGCCGCCGAGGGGCGCGGCTTCTGCGCCGGGCGTGGACATCAAGGAGATGCAGCAGCGCCCCCGGCCACGAGGCGCTGATCGGCGCCAACCGCGGTGCTTCGCCGCGTTCGCCGCGGTCTACGACTGCGCCGGTGCCGGTGATCGCCGCGGTGCACGGCTTCTGCCTGGGCGGCGGCGTCGGCCTGGCCGGCAACGCCGACATCGTCATCGCGGCGGACGGCGCCACGTTCGGCCTGCCCGAGGTGGACCGCGGCGCGCTCGGCGCGGCCACGCACCTGGCCCGGCTGGTGCCGCAGCAGCTGATGCGCGCCGATGGTCTACACCTGCCGCACGGTCACCGCCGCAGCAGCTGCTCAGCCTTCGGCACCGGTGCTCGAGCGTCGTGCCGCCGCAGCCGAGCTGCGCGCGGCCGCGCGCGCCGTCGCCGCGCGAGATCGCCGCCAAGGACCCGACCGTGATCCGGCTGGCCAAGCAGTCGCTCAACGGCATCGACCCGGTCGACGTGAAGCGCTCCTACCGGTACGAGCAGGGCTTCACCTTCGAGCTCAACCTCACCGGCGTGCTCCGACGCGGCCCGCCAGGCGTTCGTCGACGGGCAGCCGGTGACCGCGTGACAAGTCGATGAGCGCCGACGACGTCGCATCGGCGAGCTGCGCGTCGGCATGACGATCGGGATCGGCGGCTGGGGATCGCGGCGAAAGCCGATGGCGCTGGTGCGCGCGCATCCTGCGGTCCGGCCTGCACGGACCTGACCGTGGTCTCGTACGGCGGGCCCGACGTCGGGCTGCTGATGCGCGGCGGGCAGGTCCGCAGGGTCGTCTGCGGCTTCGTCTCGCTCGACACGATCCCGCTCGAGCCGCACTTCCGGCTGCGGCCGCCAGCAGGGCGCGGTCGAGCTCGACCGAGCTGGACGAGGGGATGCTGCACTGGGGCCTGCTCGCCGCCGCGCACCGGCTGCCGTTCCTGCCGATCCGCGCGGGGCTGGGCTCCGACGTGCTGCGGGTGAACCCGGAGCTGCGCACGGTCCGCTCGCCGTACGCCGACGGCGAGGAGCTGCGTCGCCATGCCCGCGCTGCGGCTCGACGCCGCGCTCGATCCACCTGAACCGCGCCGACGCCGCCGGCAACGGGCAGTACCTCGGGCCGGACCCGTACTTCGACGACCTGTTCTGCCTGGCCGCCGAGCGCGCGCTACCTGTCCTGCGAGCGGATCGTGCCGACCGCGATGCCTGCTGGAGTCGGGCCGCCGCAGAGCCTGCTGATCAACCGGCCATGATGGCGACGGCGTGGTCGAGGCGCCCGGCGGCGCCCACTTCACCAGCTGCGTGCCGGACTACGGCCGCGACGAGGCGTTCCAGGCGCGAGTACGCGGCGAGCGGCCGCGAGCCCGAGGCTGGCGAGCGGTTCCGCGGCCAGTACCTCGGACGGCGACGAGGCCGGCTACCAGCGGGCGTGGCGGTTTGCCGAGCGCCGCACAGATGACGGCGCCATGACCGCGAGCCGCGCGGGCCGAGGTCTGCGTGGTCGCGTGCGCCGAGGCGTGGCGCGGCGACGGCGCGATCCTGGCCAGCCCGATGGGCCTGATCCCGGCGCTCGGCGCCAGGCTGGCGCAGCTCACCTTCGCGCCCGACCTGCTGCTCACCGACGGCGAGGCCTGCATCCTGGCCCGATCGGCGGACGGCGCCGAGCGTCATCGAGGGCTGGCTGCCGCTACCGCGCCGGTCTTCGACGATGGCTGGCCGCGGGCCGCCGCCACGTGATGATGGGCGCCAGCGCAGATCGACCGGTTCGGCAACCAGAACATCTCCTGCATCGGCGACTGGGCCCGGCCCCGGGCCCAGCTGCTCGGCGTGCGCGGCGCGCCCGGCAACACCGATCAACCACCCGGCCAGCTACTGGTGCCCCGGCACTCGCCGCCGGGTCTTCGTCGAGCGGGTCGACATGGTCTCGCGGCGTCGGCTACGACCGCGCGGCCGCGCTCGGCCCGCGGCCGCCCGCTTCCACGAGCTGCGCGTGCGTCGTCACCAACCTGGCCGTGCTCGACTTCGCGACCGCCGGACCACGCGCATGCGGCTCGCGCTCGGTCCACTCCGGGTGTCGCGGTCGGCGACGTCACCGCCGCCACCGGCTTCCCGCTGGCCGTCCCGGGCGACGTGCCGCCGACCCGGCCGCCCAGCCTCCGGACGCGAACTGGCAGCTGATCCGCGGCCGGCTGGACCCGGCCGGGCACGCGGAGCCGAGGAGCTCCCGTGATCCGCACCCGGCTCACCGAGCTGCTCGGCATCGCCTGCCCGATCGTCCAGAGCCGGCGATGGGCTACGTGTCCGGGCCCGCGCTGGCGGCGGCGGCCTCCGAGGCGGGCGGGCTCGGCATCATCGCGTCGGCGACGATGAGCCCAGCAGAGCTGCGTCCGGCGATCAGGCGAGGTGCAGGATCGACCGGCGCCCCGTTCGGGGTGAACCTGCGGGCCGACGCCGCCGATGCCCGCGAGCGGGCCGAGATGATCATCGCCGAGAAGGTGCCGGTGGCCTCGTTCGCGCTCGCGCCCGAGGCCGGAGCTGATCAGCTGCTGCGCGGACGCCGGGGTGGTCACGATCGCCGTCGGTCGGCGCCGGCAGGCACGCGGAGAAGGTGGCCGCCTGGGGCATCGACGCGGTGATCGCGGCCGGCGGCGAGGGCGGCGGGCACACCGGGCGCGGTGCCGACCAGCCTGCTAGTCCCGCAGGTCGTCGACGCGGTCGACGTCCCGGTGATCGCGGCTGGCGGGTTCTTCGACGGCCGGGGCCTGGCCGCCGCGCTCGCCTACGGCGCGGCCGGGATCGCGATGGGCACCCGGTTCCTGCTGACCAGCGACAGCCCGGTGGCCGACGCGGTCAAGCGGGTCTACCTGGCCAGCGACGTCACCGGCACGCTGGTCACCACCCGGGCCGACGGCGTCCCGCACCGGCTGCTGCGCACGCCGCTGGTGGAGCGCGCTGGACCGCGGAAGCCGGTCGCGGCCTGCTGCGGTCGGCCCGCAGCGCCGCCGCGTTCCGCCGCACGTCCGGGCTGACCTGGCCGGAGCTGATCCGCGCAGGGCCGCGCGATGCGCCACGGCACCGGGCTGACCTGGGCCCAGGTCGCTGATGGCGGCGAACACCCCGGTGCTGCTGCGGGCGGCGATGGTGGACGGCCGGCCCGAGTCTGGCCTCATGCCGTCCGGCCAGGTGGCCGGGCTGATCGAGGACCTGCCGTCGTGCGCGGAGCTGATCGACCGCATCATGACCGAGGCCGAGCAGCGGCTGGCCGTCCTGGGCGCGGCGGCTCACAGCGCGCTCGATGATCGGTCGACGTTCGGCCTGCGCCTGCCGCCCTCGCGCATGGTCACCATCCCGTACCGGCCGCCGGTCCGGGCCAGCGCAGTGAGCCAGCGTGGTCAGCAGCCGCGCGCCGGTCGCGCCCAGCGGATGGCCGAGCGCGATCGCGCCGCCGCTGACGTTGACCCGCGCCAGGTCCGCGCCGGTCTCCCGCTGCCAGGCCAGCACCACCGGGGCGAACGCCTCGTTGATCTCGATGAGGTCCAGCTGGCCCAGGGTCATCCCGGCCCGGCGCAGCGCGTGGGCGGTCGCCGGGATCGGCGCGGTGAGCATCATGACCGGGTCGTCGCCGCGCGCGGACGGGTGACGGATCCGGGCCAGCGGGCGCAGCCCGTGCGCCCGGACCGCGCGGCCCGAGGCGATCAGCAGCGCGGCCGCGGCGTCGGCGATCTGGCTGGCCAGCGCGGCGGTGACCAGCCCGCCGTCGCGCAGCGGCGCCAGCGCGGCCATCTTCGCCAGCGAGGTGTCCGGCCGCGGGCATTCGTCGGCCGCCACCTCGCCGCAGGGCACGATCTCGCCGGCGAACGCTCCCCGGCCGCGGCCGCCACCGCCCGCTCGTGGCTGGCCAGCGCGAACTCCTCCATCTCCGCGGCGGCTGATCCCCCACTTCCCGCGATCATGTCGGCCGCGCGGAACTGCGAGATCTCCTGCTCCCGTACCGAGCGCGCCAGCCGTCCGAGCCGCCGAACGGGTCGCCGGAGCCGAACGCCTGCCCGCGGCCATCGCGGCCGCCGATCGGGATCTGGCTCATGTTCTGCACGCCGCCTGCCACCACCAGGTCGGCGGTGCCGCTCAGCACCGCCTGGGCCGCGAAGTGGGCCGCCTGCTGGGACGAGCCGCACTGCCGGTCCACCGTCACGCCGGGCACGGCCTCGGGCAGGCCGGCCGCGAGCCAGGCGGTGCGGGCGATGTCGCCGGCCTGCGGGGCCGACGGTGTCCACGCAGCCGAGGATCACGTCGTCGACGGCCAGCGGGTCCACGCCGGTGCGGGCCAGCAGCGCCGTGATGACGTGCGCGCCGAGGTCGGCCGGAGTGCACAGCCGCCAGGCCGCCGCCGCGGCTGCCGACCGGGGTCCGGACCGCATCGACCAGGAACGCCTCGGCCACCACCACTCCCGTCGGCCGCGCCTCCACGGCTACACTGGCTAGAACACGTTCTATTTTAGCCTCTGGTGCGGAGAGCGGATGGACCTCACCTACACGCCCGGGCAGGAACGGCTCCGCCAGCAGCTGCGCGCCTACTTCACCGGCCTGATGACCCCGGACGTCCGCGCGCGGCGCTGACCGTCGCCGAGGGCGAGTACGGCGAACGGGGACGCCTACCGCCAAGTGGTCCGGCAGCTCGGCCGGGACGGCTGGCTGGCGCTGTGCTGGCCGCCGGAGTACGGGGGCCGCGGGCGGTCCGTGCTCGACCAGCTCATCTTCACCGACGAGGCGGCCGTCGCCGGGGTGCCCGTCCCCTTCCTGACGATCAACACCGTCGGCCCGACGATCATGCGCTTCGGCACCGCGGAGCAGAAGGCGTCACTACCTGCCGCGGATCGCCGCCGGCGAGATCGCACTTCTCGATCGGCTACTCCGAGCCCGAGGCGGGCACCGACCTGGCCTCGCTGCGCACCCGGGCCGTCCGCGACGGCGACGAGCTACGTCATCAACGGCCAGAAGATGTGGACCAGCCTGATCCAGTACGCCGACTACGTGTGGCTGGCCTGCCGGACCGACCCGGACGCGCCCGGCACAAGGGCCTGTCCATCCTCATCGTCCCCACCGGCGCGCCCGGCTTCTCCTGGACCCCGGTGCGCACCGTCGCCGGGACGCACCACCAGCGCCACCTACTACTCCGACGTCCGCGTGCCCGGCCTCGGCCCTGGTCGGCGAGCGAGAACCGGCGGCTGGCCGCTGATCACCAACCAGCTCAACCACGAGCGGGTCGCCCTCACCTCGGCGGCGCCGGTCGACTACGCGCTGCGCGCGGTCTGCGAGTGGGCCCGCGCCACCAAGCTGGCCGACGGCTCAGCGCGTCATCGACGCCGAATGGGTGCAGCTCGAACCTGGCCCGGGTGCACGCCGAAGGCCGAGTTCCTCAAGCTGCTGCAACTGGCGGATCGCGGCGGATGGCCGGCCAGCGCCGGCCCGGCGGCCGCCTCGGCCACGAAGGTGTTCGGCACCGAGTTCGCCATCGAGGCGTACCGGCTGCTGATGGAGGTGCTCGGCGCGAACGCCTACGTCCGCGACGGGCCGCGGTGCCGTGCTGCCGGCCGGATCGAGCGGATGCACCGCTCGGCGCTGATCCTGACCTTCGGCGGCGGCACGAACGAGGTGCAGCGCGACATCATCGCCGCCGCACGGCCTGGGGCTTCCCGTCGCCCGGAGAAATTCGTGAATTTCGCGCAGAACGAATCCCAGCGCGAACTCGCCGCTCTCACCCGAACCATCCTCGGCGAGCTGACACCGGAGCGGCTGGCCGGTGCCGACGCGGGCGGCGACCGTTTCGACCCGGCGCTCTGGGCCAGCCTGGCCGGGGCCGGCTGTCCTGGCGGCGGGGCTGCCCGAATCCGTGGGCGGCGCTGGGCTCGGCCTGCTGGAGCAGTGCTCGGTCCTCGACCGAGCTCGGGCGCGCGGTGGCACCGGTCCCCTACCTCGCCTCGATCGTCCTCGGCGCCAGCGCGCTGGCCGCCTTCGGCACCTCGGACCAGCAGCGCCGGTGGGCGGCGCCCGCCGGGCGCGGCGAGCTCATCCTGACCGCCGCCCTGCCCGAGGAGGACGGCGACGACCCGCGAGCGCTGTCGACCCGCGCCGAACGAGTGAAGGGGATGGAAGGCGGGTGGGGGCTGGCTGCTGTCCGGCGTGAAGACCGCCGTGCCCGCCGCCCCGCTGGCCGCCCTGCTGCTGGTCGTTTAGCCGCGACGGCCGACAGGGCCACCGTGTTTCTCGTCACCCCGGGCGACGAGGGTGTCACGGTGGAGCGGCAGCTGGTCACCGGCGGGGACAGCGCGGGGCGGGTTACGCTCGCCGGCGTCCGCCTGCGCGATGACCGGGTGCTCGGCCGCCCGGCACCGGGCCGGGACGCCGTGGAGTGGCTGGTGGCAGCGCGGCACCGTCGGGCTGTGCGCGCTGCAGCTCGGGGTGGTGGAGCGCGCGCTCGAGCTGACCTCGGCCTACGCACGGGACCGGGTGCAGTTCGGTAGGCCGATCGGCAGCTTCCAGGCGGTCACCCAGCGGCTGGCCGACGCCTACATCGATGTGGAGGCGGTCCGGCTCACGATGTGGCAGGCCGCCTGGCGGCTGGCAGCACGCCTGCCCGGCGGCGCCGAGGTCGCCACCGCCAAGTTCTGGGCCGCCGACGCGGGTCACCGCGTGGCGCATACCGCGGTGCACGTGCACGGCGGCGTGGGCATCGACATGGACTACCCGCTGCACCGCTATTTCGCCGCCGCCACCCGGGCCGGAGTTCGCGCTCGGCGGGGCCATCAGCCAGCTCCGGCGCATCGGCGCCGCGCTGGCCAGGACACGCCCGAGGGCGCGCGGCTGGCCAGAGCGCGCCAGCAGCAGCGCCGTCCTCGCCCAGGTGCGACCGGCCGCGGCTGCCAGTCCTGGCCGTAAGCGCCCGACGCGACCGTGCCGAGTTCGGCGACGAACGTGACCGCGTCGGCGGGCCGGAGACGGCGCAGCCGCGGGGAGCGGGCCAGTTGGTGGCACGGCGATGCTGCGGCGACCGGGCCGAAGTTCCACCGCTTGTGCGCCTCGGGTGACGCCCGCGGCGGCACCCGGTTCGTAGCGTCTATCGCGGGCAGGCCACAACGAGACGCCGAGGAGAGATGGACAGCCGCACCCGCCCCCACGTCCTGGTCACCCCGCCACCGGCCCTGCCGCCGAGCGTAGCAGTGATGCCACCGCCAGCGGCCCCCGGGCGCGCCGCCCCAGGTCGTCATCATCGGCGCCGGCTACGCCGGGTACCACTGCGCCCGCGGCCTGGAGCGACGGCTCCCGGCCGCGGCGCGACATCGTGATCGTCTCACCCACCGACTACATGCCCTACCTCGCTGCTGCCCGAGGTCGGCGCGGGCATCGTCGATCCGCGGCACATCGCGGTGTCTGCTATCGGCCACGCTGCGGCGCGCCCGGCACGTCCCCGGCCACGCCGTCGGCGCTGACCTGGCCAACCGCTCCATCACCGTGGCATAGCCCGGACGGCGCAGCGGCGGGAACTCGGCTGGGACCGGCTGGTGATGACGCCCGGGCAGCGTGTCGCGCACCCTGCCGCTCCCGGGCGTCCTGGCACGCCAAGGGGTTCAACGAACCTCGCCGAGGCCCTGTACCTGCGCGATCATCTGCTCGGCGCAGATGGAACTGGCCGACGCCAGCGACGACCCGGCGCTGCGCCAGGCCCGGTGCACCTTCGTGGTGGTCGGCGCGGGCTACACGCGGCACCGAGGTAGGCCGCGCCAGGGACAGCTGTTCACCCGGGCCGCGCTGCGCCGCCACCCGCGGATCCGCCCGGAGGAGCTGCGCTGGCTGCTGGTGGACCAGGCCTCCGCCGTCCTGCCCGAGCTGGGCGCCCAGCTCGGCCGCCCGGCGCTGCGCATCCTGCCGGCGCCGCGGGCTCGACGTGCGGCTCGAGACCACGATCGAGGAGATCACCGGCCGCGTGGGTCCGGCTCTCCGGCGGGACCACCGTGCCCACCCACACCGTCGTCTGGTGCGTCGGCGTGACGCCGCGGCCGCTCACCCAGGCGCTCGGGCTGGAAACCGTCCATGGGCGCATCGTGGTCGATGAATTCCTGGCCGTCCCGGGCCACCTCGCACATCTTCGCCGCGGGCGACGCCGCCGCGGCCCCGGACCTCACGAGACAGGGCGGCTCACGCCGATGACCGCCCAGCACGCGCAGCGCCAGGGCAGGCGCCGCGGCCCGCAACGTCGCCGCCTCGCTGGGCCATGGGACCAGCCGGCGTCTACAAGCACCGCGACCTCGGCTTCGTGGTGGACCTGGGCGGCTGGCAGGCAGTCGCGAACCCGCTGCGCGTCCCGTTGTCCGGCGCCGCCGCGCAAGATCGTCACGCGCGCCTACCACCTCTACGCCCTGCCCGCCAACCGGCTGCGGGTGGCCACCGACTGGTTCAACGACATCATCGAGCACCGCCAGTTCGTCCAGCTCGGCCTGGTCCCAGCCCGACCGCTCCGGGCTGGCGGTCGCCGAGCAGACCGACATCTACTACCGGACGGACGGGCGGCCGCTCGGCCACGGCCAGCCGCTTGACCGGCGCGATGCCCCCGGTCCGTGATCAGGCGCGGACCAGGTCGGCCACCGCGGCCAGGTGGCGCAGGTCGGTGCTCACGGAGAACGTGGTGAGGACGGTCTGCCGCCAGCGCGGAGCTCGTCGGCGATCTTGGCCCAGGGGCCGATCAGGGCGACGTCCTCGACCATGCGGGTCGGGACGGCCGCGATGGCGGCCTTCTTGTCAGCCCGCCAGGTAGTGGTCCTGGATGGCGGCGGCCTGCGCCTCGTATCCCATCCGGGCGAAGACCTCGTGGTGGTAGTTGACGCCGCCGCGCGCCCATGCCGCCGATGTAGAGGGCGAGGGTCGGCCGGAGCAGGTCGGCCGCCCGCTCGACGTCGTCATCGACGATGATGCGCATCGGGCCGCCGACCACGTCGAATGTGTCGCTGGTGTGCCGGGCGCCGGGGCGGGCGAAGCCCTCGGCCAGCGCGGTTGCGTAGAAGTCGTTCATGGCGGGCGAGAAGAACATGGCGAGCCACCCGTCGGCGATCTCGGCCGCCAGCGCGACGTTCCTGGGGCCTTCCGCGCCGAGGTAGATGGGGATCTCGGTCCGGTACGGGTGCAGGATGGAACGCAGCGGCTTGCCCAGGCCGGGTCCCGGCCGAGCCAGCGGCAGCTGATAGTGCTGGCCGTCGTAGACGACCGGCTTCTCGCCGCGCGATGACCGCGCGCAGGATGTCGATGTACTCGCGGGTGCGCTCCAGCGGGCGGGGATAGGGCTGGCCGTACCAGCCCTCCACCACCTGCGGGTTGCTCGTGCCGACCCCGATGATGACCCGGCCCTTGGTGAGGTGGTCCATCGTCATCGCCGCCATGGCCGAGGGTGGCCGACGGCCGGGCGGACAGCTGCGAGACGCGCCGTGCCCAGGTGGACGTGCGAGGTGCGCGATCCCCACCAGGCCAGCGGCGTCCAGGCGTCGCTGCCGTAGGCCTCCGCGGTCCAGATCTGATCGAGCGCGCAGCCGGTCCGCGGCGGCGAACAGCTCCGGCGCGTCCGGCGGCGGGCCGCGAGCTCCAGTAGCCGACGTGAGTCGAGATCTTCATCTCCGGCCCCTCCTCCACGGCCGCGGCGCGCCGCCCGCGACGGCGTCACCGCAATCCGTTGAGCCTGTCGATCGCCTCTTCAGTCTCCGCACCAGCGACGCGACGACCTCCGCGACCGGGCGGACCTCGTTCATCCGGCCCACGATCTGGCCCACCGGCATCGGCACCAGGTCCGGCTCGCCCGGACCGCATCAGCCGCTGGTGCGCCTCGCTGACGAGCAGGTTCTGCAGCGGCATCGGCAGCGGCTGCGGCGCGCCCGGCTCGGCCCAGGCCTGCGTCCAGCGGTTGCGCAGCAGCCGGGCCGGCTTGCCGCTGTAGATCCGCGACCGGATCGGTGTCGGACGAGGTGGCGGCCAGCAGCGCCTCGCGGAGCGCGGGCGCCGCCGAGGTCAGCGCGTACTCCTGCGTGATCAGCCAGGCCGAGCCCATCCAGACGCCGACGGCGCCGAGGGCGAGCGCGGCGGCGATCTGGCGGCCGCAGCCGATCCCGCCCGCGGCGAGCACGGGCACCTGCCCGCCGACGGCGTCGACGATCTCCGGGATCAGCACCATGCTGGCGATCTCGCCGGTGTGCCCGCCCGCCTCGTAGCCCTGGGCGACGACGATGTCCACGCCGGACGTCACGTGGTCGCGGGCGTGCCCGGCCTTCCCGGCCAGCGCCGCCACCAGCATGCCGCGCTCGTGGGCCTGCGCGATGACGTCGGGCGGCGGCGGGCCGAGCGCGTTCGCGATCAGCCGGGCCGGGTGGGCGAGCGCCACCTCGACGTGCTGCCGCGCCACCGAGTGCAGCCAGCCGAGCACGCCGTCGCCGGCCGGCGCGCCATCGGGCAGCGGCGGCACGCCGAGCCTGAGTCAGCGTGTCCTCGACGAACTCCCGGTGCGCGGCCGGGATCCGCTCGCCCAGGTCGGCCGGAGCGCCCTCGGTGGGCTCGCTGGCTAGGCATCACGACGTCGACGCCGTACGGGCTTACCGTCGGTGCTGGCGTCCATCCACTGCAGGACGGCGTCCAGGTCGGCCGGGTCGTTGAAGCGGACGCAGCCGAGCACGCCCAGGCCGCCGGCCCGGCTGATCGCGGCGGCGACGTGCTCGGACGGGCTGAAGCCGACGATGGGGTGCTCGATGCCGAGCAGGTCGCACAGCGCTGTCCGCACGGTTCTCCTTATGCCGCCGGGTGGTCGGCCACGTAGCGGTGCGCCCACCCGTAGTCGGGCTTTCCGGTCACCCGCGGCTGATCTGGTCGACCAGCCAGATACCGCGCGGCGCCTTGTAGCTCACGAGCTGGCCGCGGACGTGGGCCGCGATCGCGGCCGGGTCGGGGCCCGCCCCTCGCGCGGCTGCACCAGCGCCGCCACCCGCTGCCCGAGCCGCTCGTCGGCCACGCCGATGACCAGCGCGTCGAACACGTCGGGATGGGACTTCAGCGCGCTCTCCACCTCCTCGGGGAAGACCTTCTCGCCCCCGGAGTTGACGCACGTGTTGCCCCGGCCGAGCAGGGTCACCGAGCCGTCGGCCTCGATCCGCGCCAGGTCGCCCGGGCACGGCGTAGCGCTTCCCGTCCACCTCGGCCAGCATCTCCGCGGTCTTGGCCGGGTCCTTGTAGTAGCCGAGCGGGACGTGCCCGCCCCGGGCCAGCTGAGCCGACCTGGCCCGGGACCGACCAGCCCGCCCTGGTCATCCAGCACGATGACCTCGGGCCTGGGCGTGACGGTCGGCCCCCGCGCTGCTCCGTCGCCCGCGCGTGACCAGGCCGATGCCCGCGAAGCCGGTCTCGGTGGAGCCGATCGCGTCGGTGATGACGATCCGTCGGCAGCGCCGCGGCGAAGGCGTCCTTGACCACCGGCGAGAACAGCGCGCCCGCTGGAGGAGATGGCCAGCATCGAGGAGGCGTCGTACCGGCCCGCGTGGTAGGCCTCGATCAGCGGCCGCCCCATCGCGTCGCCGACGATAAAGATCAGGTTGACCTTGTGCCGCTCGACCGCCCGCCAGACCTGGTGCGCGTCGAAATGCGGCAGCAGCACGACGGTGTCCCCGGCGAACAGCGCCGCCAGCATCGCCACCTGGGCGGCGCCGTGGATGAGCGGCGCCGCGGTGAGCCTCGACCAGCCCGGCCGACTCCAGCGCCCTGGCGGGACTGCTCCCATCTCGTCGGCCAGCGGGACGCCGGTCATGAAGTCGATGCCGCCGCCGAGCGTGCGCCAGATGTCCTCGTGCCGCCACATGACGCCCTTCGGGATACCCGGTCGTCCCGCCGGTGTAGATGATGTAGACGTCATCGCTGCTGCGGGGCGGGGAAGTCGCGTGCTCGCTGACGCGGCGGCCAGCGCGACGCGTACCCGGTCCCGCCGCCGGGGTCGCGCCGCTGCCGTCCTCGATCACCACGGTGCCGCGCAGTCCGGGGACGGACCGCGACGCCGCGGCGGCCCGGACGCGAATCCGGCGGTCGCAGACGAGCGCGGCCAGGTCGGCGTCCGCGAACATGTACTGCAACTCGTTCTCGGTGTACCGGTAGTTGATATTGATCGCGGCGGCGCGGAGCTTGCATGGCCGCGAGCAGCGTCTCGCACGGCCTCGATGGAGTTGCGCGCGTAGAGGCCGACGTGGTCACCGGCCCCGACGCCGGTCCCGGCCAGGTGGTGGGCGAGCCGGTTGGCCTCGCTCGTCGAGCTCGCGATAGGTCACCTGCGCGGTCGCCGCAGATCACCGCGATCCGATCGCCGGAACACGTCGGCGGCATGCTCGAAGAGGTCCGGCGATGTTCAGGGCCATGGGTAAGAAACTAGAACGTGTTACTGTTCTGGGCAAGCCTCTGGGCCGGGCCCGGACTGAGGAGATGCCAGCCGCCATGACCTCGACTCCGCCCGCCGCCGGCGCCCGCACGCGCTCGATCGAGCGCCGGGAGCACGTCCTGATCGTGACGATGAACCGGCCGGAGGCACGCAACGCGCTCAGCGGGCCGATGATGGCGCTGATGCGCGCAGGCCTGGGACCACGGTGGACAGCGACCCGGCATCCGGGTCTGCGTGCTGACCGGCGCGGGCGGCGCGTTCTGCGCTTAGGCGCCGATCTGAAGGCGATGAGCCGGGCGCACCCGGGCGACCGTTTCGGCGGAGACTGGGACGTCGTCGGTGATCGAGCCGCTGCTCAAGGGCGCGCCGCCTGACCAAGCCGCTGATCGCCGCCGTGGAAGGGCTAAGCGGTCGTGGGCCGGCACCGAGATCCTCCAGGCGCACCGACATCCGGGTGGCCGGGGAGAGCGCGAGGTTCGGCGTCTCCGAGGCGCGGTGGGGGCTGTTCCCGCTCGGCGGCTCGGCGGTGCGGCTGCCGCGGCAGATCCCGTACACGGTCGCGGCCGACCTGCTGCTGACCGGGCGGCACATCAGCGCGGCGGAGGCGCTGTCAGATCGGCCTGATCGGCCACGTCGTGCCGGACGGCCAGGCGCTGGGCCAGGCGCTGGAGATCGCGGACGGCGATCGCGGCGAACGGGCCGGTCGCGGTGCAGGCGATCCTGCGGGTCGATCCGGGAGACCGAGGGCATGCCGGAGAACGACGCGCTTCGCGGCCGAGGCCCGGATCGGCATGGCCGATGCTGCGCAGCGAGGACGCGAAGGAGGGCCCGCGGGCCTTCGCCGAGAAGCGCCCGCCCCGGTTCCGCGGCCGCTAGCCGGTTAACGTGATCATCCAGGCGATGGTGCTGGCATCGGAGCCGCTGGTGGACTGGATGGTGAACGACCCGGCGCCGCGCGCGGAGACGAAGGGCGTCCCCATGGCCGCGGACGGGCCGACGACGGTGAGATAGATCCAGGCTCTCCGGGAAGGCCCAGGGCGAGGCGACCGTGGCGGTCCCGCTCCAAGCCGGGGCCACCTGCCCGGCCCGCGGCGAGATGGCTGTGCTCATACCCGCCCGCCTGGGTGACGGTGGGGCTGATGAGCCAGCCGCTGCCCCGGCACAGGTCGGCCCGGCAGCCGACATAGGTCATGTTCCCGCCGATCCCGCATCCGAGAAGAAACCATGGCTGTCCGCGGCCCCGGCGACGATGCCAGGCGTACTGGATGTGGACGTTGTGGATGTTGGCGTCGTTGACGGGCCGGTGCACCGCCGACTTGCCGGTGCGCTGGAACATGCAGCGGCTCATCCACAGCCCGTCGCCAGCCGCAAGCCAACCGGTAGTAAGCCAGCCCGTAGCCGCTGACCAGGGCGACCGAGACGCGCAGGATCTCCAGGCCGTTGACGTTGCCGTGGCAGGAGATCCCGTCCACGTCGGCCGGCGGTGAGCCTGATGTCGTTGAGAATGGCGAGGTCCCGTATCCGCACCCCGGAAACGGCCGACAGGCTCGGCATGCCCGGCCCGCTGAAATCCGCGACCGGGTGGATCACGGAACCGGCGGGAGAGGTCGAGGTGTGCCCGTTGATCCCGCCCCTGATGCCCGCCAGCTCGGTCCCGCCCGGGATGTCCAGCGGTGCGTCGGTGTACCAGTCGCCCGGGCCGAGCAGCACGCTTGCTTATGCGCCCACATCGCCCGGCAGCGCGGCCGCGGCTGATCGCGGCGGTGTCGGCCGCCCCGGTTTGGTCCGCGGACGGGGTGAGAACGATGGTCGATGCCACTGAGCCTCCTCCAGCCGGTGAGCTACCGAGCTGTTTATGCCCGGTCGAGTGGCATAGCAGCGCCGTGATGCAGGCACCGGCGTCATGGCCCGGCAAAGGGCGCCGGGACCACCCGCTCGCCGGTCTCTGCCCGCCGAGTTCTGCTCTGGTGAGATCTGCCGTAGAGTCCGTCAAACTAGGGAATGGTTCCGCTGTGCGGATCCGTCAGCACCAGCTGGCCCGGTGGGGAAGGAGCGGGGTCAGGGTGTACACGATCACGCCATCGGCCGCCGGGCAAGCGGAGACGGTCATGACCGCGGTCGGCGACCCGCCGCGCCGGCCCCGGGCACCCGGCCCGCCCCGGCGGCCCGGCCCGCCCTGGGCCAGTTCGTCCGGGCCACGACGACGCCCGCCAAGCTGCGGCTGCTCCTGGCTCAGCCTGGTGGTGCTGTGCCTGGTCTGGGGCGGGCTGGCGGCCTGGGTGGTGAGCCATGCGCGCCTCGGGGGCCAACAATGTGGTCGGCACCAGCGAGCCGCTGAGCCTGGACGGCCAGCAGATCTACCGGGCGCTGTCGGACGCGGACGCCACCGCGGCCAGCGCCTTCCTGTCGGGCGGCCTGAGCCGATCGCCGCCCGCCAGCGCTACCAGGCCGACATCGCCCAGGCGGCCCGCAGTCTGGAGAGCGCCACCGCCGCGGCGGGCCACTTCCCCGCCGCGCGGGACCTGGCGAAGCTATCGAGCGGGCCTGCCCGTCTACACCGGCGAGGTGGAGACCGCGCGGGCCGACAACCGGCTCGGCCTGCCACTCGGGGCGGCCTACCTGCGGGAGGCGTCCGCCCTGATGCGCGGGACGCTGCTCCCGTGCCGCCCGTGACGTGTCCGCACAGGCGGACGCGCAGCTCACCGCGGCCAGCGGGCAGGCGACCGGGCTGCCGCTGGCCCTGCTCCTGCTGGTGGCGGCCGCCATCCTCGGCTATGTGCTCTACCGCGCGCAGCGGTGGCTGTTCCAGCGCACGCACCGCAGGCTCAACCCCGGCCTGGTGGTGGCGTCCGTGGCGGCGGTGGTGTCGCTGCTCTGGCTGGCCATCGCGTTCACCGTGGCCCGCGCCGACCTGCTGCGAGGCGCGCAATCACGGATCCGCCCCGGTGGCGGCGCTCGCCCAGGCCGACATCGCGGCGCTGCAGGCCCGCGCCGACGAGAGCTCACCCTGATCGACGCCGGTGGCGACGACAGCTTCGAAACGGACTTCAAGACCGTGGAGCACCGGCTGGGCCCCGGGCCCGGCACGCTGCTGACGGACGCGGTCACCGCCGCCCGCGGAAGCCCCGGAGCTTAGCCAGCGTCGGCGGCCGCGCGACCGCGGCCACCGCCTGGTACGCCGCGCACCGGACGGTGCGGTCCCTGGACGACAACGGCAGGCACACCCAGGCGGTGCGGCTGGTGACCACCTCCGGCCCAGATCATTCCGGCACCCTGTTCACGCGCCTCGACAGCTCGCTGACCGCCGCGATCGCCGCCGATCAGGTCGTCTTCCGCTCGCATGCCGTCGCGGGCCGGGACGCGTTCACCGGCCTGGAGGTGGGAGTCATCGTGCTGGCGCTGATCATGGCGGCCGGATGCGCCCGCGGGCTCAGCACCGCGGCTGGCGGAGTACCGGTGAAGCCGCCCGCCTGGCTGAGGCCGCCCGCGCTGCTGCTGATGACGGCGGCCCTGGCCGCCTGGGCGGTGCCCGGCTCGGCGGCGGTGGCCGCCCGCCTCGCGCCAGCACCCGGCCACGCCGTACGGCGGCCGCGGCGGGAGCCACGTCCATGCGATCCCACGGCCAGCCTGCGGCCGTCCAATCCGCCGCGGGTGACCCCGGGCTCCTTCATGGCCAAGATCCGTGCCCGCGGCTACCTCATCGCGGGCGTGGACCAGAACACCTACCACTTCGGCTACCTCAATCCCCTGCGACGGCAAAGATCGAGGGGTTTGACATCGACATGGTGCACGCGGTCGCGAAGGCGATCTTCGGCAACCCCAACAAGGTCCAGTTCAAGGCCATCTCGGATGACTCAGCGGATCCCCGACGTCCGGTCCGGCGCGGTCGACATCGTGGCGCACACGATGACGATCAACTGCGCGCGGCTCCAGCAGGTCGACTTCTCCAGCGTCTACTTCGACGCGGGCCAGCGCGTCCTGGTGGAGTCCAACTCCCCGGCCACGAGCCTCGCCGACCTCGGCGGCAAGCGGGTGTGCGCGACCACCGGGTCCACCTCCATCGCCAACATCAGGGCGGCGGCCTCGCGCCCCATCCCGGTCGCGGTGACGTTCTGGACCGACTGCCTGGTGCTGCTCCAGCAGGGCGACGTCGCCGCGATCTCCACCGACGACTCGATCCTGGACGGCCTGGCCGCCCAGGACCCCTGGACGAAGATCGTCGGCCCGCGCTTCACCTCCGAGCCCTATGGCCTGGCCATCTCCCAGCAGCATCCGACTTCGTCCGGTTCGTCAACGCGGTGCTGCAGCAGCTGCGGACCGATGGCCAGTGGGCCGCCAGCTATGCCCACTGGGTCGGCACCCCGGTCCCGGCCGCCCCGCCCGCCCACTACAAGGCCTGACCCATGACGACCGATGATGACCCGCGAGCAGGCCGCCGCCGCCGTGGCGGCCGCGACCGCCGAGCGCGACGGCATCCAGGCGCAACCTGCTGGAGCTGGACGGCAGCTTCGGCAAGCAGATGCTCGCCGGGGCGGCCCTGGCCGGCGAGTCGAAACGGCGCTGGGATGCGGCCGCCGCCGACCTGGCCGCCCTGTGGGAGATCTTCACCGCCTACGCGGCGGTCGTGGACCAGGCCGCCGGGCTGCTGGCCGGAGCGCGCCGCTCATCCGACCGGGAGCTGGCGCAGATCACCACCGCTGCTGACCGGAGCGTCGGTGGAGTCACGCGCAGCGTGCCGCTCGCGCGCCGGGGTCTCACCGAGACCGGCCGCTCGCGGCTGACCCTGGCCGCGGCGGTACAGGAGATGGGACGCGCCTTCGCCAGCGTGTCCGACGTGGTGGCCGCGGCCGAGAGCGTGTGGAACGAGACCGCGGACGGGCTCAGCGAGATCGGCGCCGAGCTGGACGCCGCGAAGGCGCAGCTGGGGGACGCCGGCGACGACGAGGCTGGCCGGCGCGCTCGCGGCGGCCGGGACGAGCTGGCCGCCTGCGCGACCTGCTGAACTCGGATCCGCTGGCGCTCTGGCAGGGGGCAGCGTCGACACCGCCCGGCTGGACCGGCTGCAGCAAGCAGGCCGCCGCGGCGGCGGCGCGGGCCGCCGAGATCGCCCGGGTGCGGCGGACGCGCAGCGGCGGATCACCGCGGCGGCGGCGGCCGCGCGCGGCGAGCGGCCGCCTTCGCAGGACGCCGTGGCCGCCCGGGAGCGGGCGCGCCGCCGGAGATCGCCGCCGCCGAGCTGCCGCCACCCGCACGCCGAGACCGCGGGCCTGGACGTGCGGCTGGCCGCGCTGGACAAGCTCAGGGCCGCGGGCCGGTGGGCCCGGCTGGCGGCCGAGCTGGACACCATCGAGGCGGAGGCGGCCGCGGCCGGGCAGCGGTACCGGGATACCGCAGCGAGGCGGCGGCGGCGCTGCTGGGCAGGCGCGATGAGCTGCGCGGCCTGCTCGGACTCCTACCAGGTCAAGGCGGGACGGCTGGGAGCCGCCGAGGACAGCGAACTCGCAAGCGTGCTGATCGGCGAGGCCCAGTGAACTGCTGTGGACGGCGCCGTGCGACCTGGCTGCCGCGCGGCCGCGGTCACGCGCTACCAGCAGGCGATCTTGGCGCTGAGCGGGCGGAGGCAGCCGCAGATGACCACGACCGCGACCCAGTGCACGCAGCCGGGCTGCGGCGGCACCATCGACGGCGGGTACTGCACCGTGTGCGGAATGGCGCCGCCGCGCCCGCCCCGGCGCTCGCAGCCTCCGCGGGCACCGGCGGCGCCCGGCCACCTGCACCCAGCCGGGCTGCGGCGGCACCATCGAAGACGGGTACTGCACCGTGTGCGGATGGCCGCCGCAGCCGGCCCCGGTACCGGTCACGGCGGCCGACCAGGAACGGGGCTCGTCCCCGGCCTCGGCAAGCACCGGCGGCAGCGCTGGCATCCGCGGCACCGCGGGCACCCGGGGCACGCACGCCAGCACCGGCCGGTCGTCCCGGGGCAACCTCGGCGCGGGCCTGGTGGAGGTCCCGCCGGTCCCCCGCCCATGATCCCGCCAGCGCCATACTCGCCGACCCGCAGGTGCCGGAGAGCAGGCGGTTCTGCCCGAACTGCCAGCAGCCCGTCGGCCGCGCCAGAAGACGGGCGGCCCGGGCTGGCTGAAGGCTTCTGCCGCAACTGCGGCACCCGCTTCTCGTTCACCCCGGAAGCTGCAGGCGGGGATCTGGTCGGCGGCCAGTACGAGGTGCTTCGGCTGCCTGGCGCACGGCGGGCTCGGCTGGATCTACCTGGCCAAGGACCGCAACGTGAGCGACAGCTGGCGGGTGCTCAAGGGCCTGCTCAACACCGGCGACGCGGACGCCATGGCGGCCGCGGTCGCGGAGCGGCAGTTCCTGGCCGCCGTGGACCATCCCAACATCGTCCGGATCTACAACTTCGTCCAGCACACCGATCCGCGCAGCGGCGAGACGCGCCGGGTACATCGTGATGGAGTACGTGGGCGGCCGCTCGCTCCGGCAGATCCTGCTCGACGAGCGGAAGAGCTAAGCCGGTCGGTGCCGGTCGAGCACGCGCTCGCCTACGCGATCGAGGTGCTGCGCGCGCTCGGCTACCTGCACAGCCGCGGGCTGGTCTACTGCGACTTCAAGCCGGACAACGTGATCCAGTCGGAAGAGATGCTCAAGCTCATCGACATGGGCGGCGTGCGGCGGATCGACGACGAGGACAGCCCCATCTACGGGACGGTCGGCTACCAGGCACCGGAGATCGCGACCGACGGGCCTCCCCGTCCTCCGACCTGTACACGGTCGGGCGCGCGCTGGCCGGTGCTCACCTTCGAGTTCACCGGCTACACCGGCACCTACGAGCACACGCTTCCCGATCCCGGCCACCGTGCCGCTGCTCGAGCAGCAGGAGTCGTTCTACCGGCTGCTGCGCCGGGCCACCAACCCGACCCCGGTCGCCGCTTCGCCTCGGCGGGCGACATGGCCGAACAGCTCACCGGCGTCCTGCGCGAGGTACTCGCGGCCGGTGACGGCAACCCCGGCCTACGTTCTCCTCGCTGTTCAGCCCCGAGCTGCAGGCGATTGGCGCCGAGGCCGGCGAGATGGACGGCAGCGGCTGGGCCACGGCCCGTGACGCGCGCTGCCGCCGGTCGCGCAGATCGCGGCGGGGCTGCCGGTGCCCCAGGTGGACATCGCCGACCCTGCCGCTTACTACCTGGCCACGCTGGGCACGCTGGATCCGGTGCAGCTGACGGCCGCGCTGTCCGCCGCCGTCCGCGGCGAAGCCGGGGACGCCGCCCGCAGGTGGCCGAGTCGGCGGAGACCCGGCTGGCTCTGGCCCGTGCCCTCATCGTCACCGGGGAGCTCGGACGCCGCCGCGAACACTCTGGCCGAGCTGGGCGCCGGGACACGGCGACTGGCGGACCACCTGGTACCAGGGGCTGCGCGAGCTGGCCGCCTACCAGCCCGGGAACGCACAGGCCGCGTTCGACGCGGTCTACGACGCGCTCCCGGCGAGCTCGCGCCCCAGCTGGCGCTGGGGTTCGCCGCCGAGGCGGCGGAGACCAGACCGCGGCCGCCCGCTACTTCGGGCGGGTGTGGACCGTCGACCGCTCCTACGTCAGCGCAGCGTTCGGCCTGGCCAGGGCCCGGCTGGCGGCGGACGACCGGGCCGGGGCGGTCGCGGCGCTGGCCGCGGTGCCGCCGACATCCAGTCATCACGTGGCGGCGCAGGTCGCGGCGGTGCGGATTCATCTCACCCGCGACTGGCCAGTCCGGGGCCGGCTTCGGCGACCTGCGGGAAGCGCGCGGAGCGGCTGGACCGCCTGACGCTGGACGCCGCCCGGCGGCAGCAGCTCACGGCCGAGATCCTGGGGGCCGCGCTCGATGCCGTGACGGCGGGGCAGCCCGATGGGCGACGGCCGCCTGCTCGGCTGTCGAGCTCCGCCGAGTACCCGCTTGCGCTCCGGGCTGGAGCAGAGCTACCGGGCGCTGGCCAGGCTGGCGCCCGACCAGGCGCGGCGCATCGAGCTGGTTGACCTGGCCAACGAGGTCCGCCCGAGGACCTGGCTGTGACGGCGGGCAGCGCCGCGGCCGGCTGGCCGGGGATGTGCTTCCTGCGGCGAGCCGGTCGGGGCGACGGACACAGCGTCACGTAACTGAACGAAGTACAA
>ERZ1370068.9884-contig-8629_pt1 | contig 47323 bp, 50 predicted proteins | sample MGYA00561227_ERZ1370068 | MGnify/ENA primary metagenome ERZ1370068 (study PRJEB38410, sample SAMEA6850437) | metagenome | study: Metagenomic assessment of the ecological functions of the soil: analysis of the soil microbiota associated with the... | reverse complement strand
TTGTACTTCGTTCAGTTACGTATTGCTCGACCTGCGCGTGCGTGCGCGCCGAGTTCAAGGTCGGCTTCGGCGCCCGGCGCGGCGTTCAGCGTCGTGAGCCACGTGCCCGGGCGGATGGTCAGGAACGACTTCGTCGTCACGGGCCGCGATCTGCGGCGCGGTCGCCGGCAGCCAGCGCAGTGCCGCCGCTTTGCCATACTGCACCGGCGGCGATCGCTAGCGCGAGATGACCTGGCTGTCGTGGTCGCCGTGCGCTGGCTGTCGAGCCGCGCACGCTCCGGAGAAGCTGCGCCAGATGTAGTGGATCGACGTCCGGTCGGCCTTCGTCGTAGCCGCGCGAGTCGATGATCGCGCAGCTTGCCGAGGTTCTCGCCGCTCGACACGATGCCGCGCGCGGTAGGCGATGCTCAGCGCGCCTGCAGTCGGCGACCGAGCGACGCCGGCGATGCAGGTTCGAGTCGGCGTCGACGCCGCCGATCTTCTCGTTCAGTGTCACGAACTCCTCCGGCCGTGATCGCGCCGGCGAGCAGCGCCTTCAGCCCGTACTGCACGCCGACGTTGTCGTTGGTCGACTGCGCACGCACGCTGCCTGGCAGGGACGCCGGCGCGGTGTTGCGTCGTGCCCCAGACCGCGGCGGCGAGGTCAGGGTCGCCGCAACGCGTGCCGGTCGGGTTGGTCACCGGGTCGTAGACCAGCGCGGCGGGCAGCAGGCAGTTGTTGCGCGGCGGCCGCTCGGTCACGCATCGCGCCCGTGTCGCTGTCGGCGACGAGCGTGCGGCACGTAGTTGCCCGGGCTTGTTGTTGAAGCCGAACGCGTTGTTCCAGCCTGGCAGCCGATCTGGTCGCGGTGGCCGTTGATCGCGGTCTTCTTGGCGTTGATCTGCGCCTGCGTCAGGCCGGCCATCAGCGCCTGTCCATTCCGGGCGTGACGTAGAGGTTGACGAGCAGCACGCAGTCGGTGACCTCGATGCCGGTGGTGATCGAGTCGGGGAAGTCGCAGCTCGGCTGGATGCCGTCGAGCAGGCCGGGATAGATCGACGACGACCGTGTTCTGGCTGGATCGAGCCGCCCGAGCAGCCGTTGCCCATCGTGAACCTGATCTCGCCGTAGGTGTCGACGATGTGCTCCTTCATCATCATCGTCGTCTCGGCGACGAGCGTGCGGTTCGGAGTTGTAGAGCGAGTCGGTCAGGCTGTTGTCGACGACCATGAAGCCGCGCGACAGCGCCGTGTCGTCGGCCCAGTTCTGCTCGGTGCGGAACTGCAGCCGCGGCTGGCCGGTCGACGCGCCGTAGGTGTAGACCACCTTGCCGTTCCACTGCGGCTGCGGCGCCGAGCGCCGTCCACGCCGGCTTGGTCGGATCGAACAGCACCGCGATGTCGTAGATGCCGCGGTTGAGCGTGCCGCGCTCGACGCGAACGATGTACGGCACCGTCACGCCGGCCGTCGGTCGTCGTCGGTGCGACCGATCGCCGCCGGCGTCGTGCCCGGCACGTACGGCTGGAAGCACGAGTTGGCTGGCGTCGGCGGCGTCGGACGGCGATCGTCGGCGTCGGATCCGGCAGGCCGGTCGAGCAGCCGCCGCCGGCGTCGATCGGTGCGATACCAGAGCTTGTACTCGGTCGCGATGTTGCATTGCGCGTCGATCGCGCGTCGTCGACAGGCCGCTCGCGTTCGACGCCGGCGTGTTGCCCGACCGCCGCGATCGGCACCGGCGTCGCGCAGATCCACGGCGTCGTCTGCGAGGCAAGCAGGACCGGTCCGCCGATCGGGTGGTTGGTGATGACGAGCTCGGGCACCGACCCAGCTGCCGTCGGTCGTCGTCGCCGAGATCTTGTTGGCTCCGTTCTTCAGCCCGGTGACCAGGCCGATGATCCGGCCGCTGGCGTTCTGCGTGAACGCCGCCGTGATGTCGGTGCCGTCGCGATCGACCTTGAGGGTGGCGGGGAACACGAATCCCGGCGTCTTCAGCTCGACCAGGGCCGAGCCGCCGCTGATCAGGTCGGCGCGGTTGGACAGCGTGATGATCGTCAGTCCCGAGGTTGGCGGGACGTTGGCATTGTCGTTGTGTCATCGCGAGCCGACGAGCCAATGAAAGCACGGCGGCGGCCAACGCTGCCGATAGAGGGCGTAGAAACTTCACGATTTTGTCTCCTGGTGTCCGTCGGTCGATGCCGAGGGACTTTGTGCATGAGAAAGCGTCGCGAAGGCTGCGACGTGCGAGGAGCTTAGACGCGTGTCGACCGACCGGCATCAGGGCTAGCCACTAAAGCCCGCGCACGCTGCTTGCAAGCGCCCGCTTTACTCTTCTTGACGCGATCCCTCCCTTGACGAACTCAGTGACGCCATGTTTGACGCGAGTCGCTGCACCGCGCCGCTAAACTGGCAGCCTGCCCCTTTGTGACTGCGAAGTGATCGGTCCTCGACCCCTCGGCCGTTGCCCGACCGCTTCGCATCGAGCGAGGCGCTCGACGACTTCCTGACGCGTGCCGACGCCGCGCGCTCGTCGACGACCTCGCGACGCGTCGACGGCGACCTGATCATCCTCGGCGTCGCCGGCAAGATGGGGCCGACGCTGGCCCGCCTGCGCCAAGCGCGCGGCGCCGGCGCGGCGCGTCATCGGCGTCGCCCGCTTCACGCGACCCGGCGGTGCGCGACCGGCTCGACCGCGCACGGCGTCGAGACGATCGCCTGCGACCTGCTCGACCGCGCCGCCGATCGCCGCGCTGCCCGACGCGCCGAACGTCGTCTTCGCCGCCGGCCACAAGTTCGGCGCGACCGGCGCGCCGGCGCTGACCTGGGCGATGAACACGCACGCTGCCGGCGCTCGTCGCCGAGCGCTTCACGGCGCGCGCGGATCGTCGCCTTCTCGACCGGCAACGTCTATCCGGTCTGACGCCGTGGTCGGCCGGCGGCGCGACGCGAGGCGACGCCGCCGGCGCCGGTCGGCGAGTACGCGCAGTCGTGCGCTCGGCCGCGAGCGCATGTTCGAGCACTTCTCGGCGAGCGCTACGGCACGCCGGGCCGCGATCGTCCGCCTCAACTACGCGATCGACATGCGCTACGGCGTGCTCGTCGACATCGCCGCCAAGGTGCAGCGCGGCGAGCCGGTCGACGTCGACGATGGGCCACGTCAACGTCATCTGGCAGGGCGACGCCAACGCGCAGGTGCTGCGCTGCTCGCGCCACTGCACGACGCCGACGACGCCGATCAACGTCACCGGCCCGGAGACGATCTCGATCCGCTGGCTCGCCGGCGAGCTCGCGGCGCGCCTCGGCATCGACGGCGCAGATCGTCGGCCAGGAAGCGCCGACCGCGCTCGCTCTCCGACACGACGCGCAGCGACGCGCGCTGTTCGGCTACCCGCTGCGTGCCGCTCGGTCGCGATGCTCGACTGGGTCGCCGACTGGGTCAGGCGCGGCGGCGCGAGCTTCGCCAAGCCGACCAAGTTCGAGGTCCGCGATGGCGAGCTTCTGAAGCGCTGCGCGATCGAGCGCCTCGGCGCTCGCCGATGTCGCCGGCGGCTCTGGCGCTGCTCCGACGCCGCGGGCTGGAACCAGACCGCCGACGACTGGGCGTCTCTTCATCGCCGCGCGGCGGACGGTCGGGTTCGCGACCGACGTCCGGCGCGCTGATCGCGACGCGCTGCGGCGCTCGCCCTACGACGGCGGCGTCGGCTGGATCTCGATGGTGCTGGTCGATGCACGACTACCGCCATCGCGGCCTCGCGTCGCGGCTGGTCGACGCGCTGCGTCGAGACGCTCGCGCGACGCCGGCCGCGTCGGCCGGTGCTCGACGCGACGCCGGCGGGCGCCGCCGGTCTATCGCCAGCATGCGGCTTCGTCGCCGGCTTCGCGCTTCGAGCGCTGGCAGGGCGACGCGCGCCGCGCGACCGATCGCGGCGACGCCGCCGACGCGGCGTCGATCGTCGGCGTCCGACGCCGTGGCGAGCGATGGTCGCGCATCGACCGATGCGGTCAGCGGCGTCGGTCGCGCGCGCGCTGCTCTGCGAACGTTCGCTGGCCCGGCCCGGCACGCGCGCCTGGCCAGCGCCGCGACGGCAGCGGCTTCGCTGACGCCGCGCCGGCCGCCGCGCGACGCAGATCGGCCCGCTCGTCGCGCGCGACGATGCCGCCGCGCTCGCGCTGCTCGAGCGTCGCGCTCGCGGCGTCGCCGGCCCGGTCTTCATCGACGTCGCCGACGCATCAGCACCGCGTTCGCCGACGCGCTCGCCGGCGCGGCTTCGTGCGCCAGCGCCCGTTCGTCCGCATGGCGCTCGGCCGACGCCGGCGGCTGCGCCGGCGCGCGAGCGCGCTGTCTTCGCGCTCGCCGGGCCCGAGTTCGGCTGACGGACGCGGCGACGGATGCCAGCGCGGCCATCGCCCCGCTCGGACGCGTTGCGCGCGCGCCTGTTCGAGGGCCTCGCGATCCCGGCGCATCCGCTCGCGCTCGACGCGCGCGCCGCTCGACCGGCGGCGCCAGCGCGCGCTGGCCCGCTACTACCTCGACGCCGGCGCGCGGCGGCCTCGCGGTCGGCGTGCACACGACCCAGTTCGCGATCCGCGAGGTCGGCCTGTTCGAGGCGGTGCTGCGCATCGCCGCCGAGACCGCGCGCGACTGGCCGCGCGCTCGACCTGCGCGACTGAGCAGCCGCTGCTCGTCGCCGGCGCGTGCGGACCGACCCAGCAGGCGATCGCCGAGGCGCGCCTGGCGCGCGGCCTCGGCTACGACGCGGTGCCTGCTGAGCCTCGCCGCGCTGCAAGGGCGCGAGCGACGACGAGCTGCATCGCGCACTGCAGCGCGGTCGCCGCCGAGATGCCGCTGATCGGCTTCTACCTGCAGCCGGCGGTCGGCGGGCCTCGACCTCGGCGCGCGCGTTCTGGGCGCGCTTCGCGGCGATCGACAACGTCGTCGCGATCAAGGTCGCGCCGTTCAACCGCTATCGCACGCTCGACGTCGTCCGCGGCGTCGTCGCGGCCGCGCGCCGAGGAGCGCGTCGCGCTCTACACCGGCAACGACGACCACATCGTGCTCGACCTGATCGACGCCGTTCCGCGGTCGATGCGCGACGGCACGCGCGGTGACGGTGCGCTTTCGCGGCGGCCTGCTCGGCCACTGGTCGGTCTGGACGCGAGGCGCGGTCGAGCTGCTCGAGCGCTGCAAGGCCGCGGCCGCGCGGCGCGGCGCGGCCGGCGCGGTCGAGCGCCGAGCTGCTCGCGCTCGACAGCCGCGTCACCGACTGCAACAGCGCCTTCTTCGACGTCGCCAACGACTTTCGCGGCTGCATCGCCGGCTGCCACGAGGTGCTGCGCCGCCAGGGCCTGCTCGAAGGCATCTGGTGCCTCGATCCGGACGAGGGCCTGAGCCCCGGGCAGCGCAAGGCGATCGACCGCGTCTGCCGCGAGCACGCCGACCTGCCGACGACGCCTTCGTCGCCGCCCATCGCTGACGCGCTGGCTCGGCTGAGCGCAGGCGTTTACCGCAGAATCGTGCCGATGGCTGTCGCGTCGACCGTCCTCTTCGCACCCGAAGGTCAAGGTGCTCGGCGTCGAGGCGTTCGAGCAGCCGTTTCGCCTGCGCATGCCGTTCCGCTTCGGCGTCATCACCGTCACCGAGGGCCTGCAGGCGTTCGCTGCGCGTCCACGTCGCGCCTCGACGACGGCCGCGAAGGCTTCGGCTACGCCGCCGAGATGCTCGCCGCCAAGTGGTTCGACAAGAGCGCGGCGCTCAGCGACGCGCAGAACCAGGACCAGCTGCAGCAAGTCGATCGAGATCGCCGCCGACGCCTACCGCGAGGCGCCGCCGTCGACCGCCGTTCGACCTCTACGCCGACAACTACCGCCACCAGCTGCGCGCCGGCCGCGAGCTCGGCCTGCCGCCGCTGGTCGCCGGCTTCGGCAACGCGCTCGTCGACCGCGCGCGTCCTCGATGCGGTCTGCCGCCTCGCTCGGCGTCAGCTTCTGGACGGCGATGCGCAGCAACCTCGCCGGCATGGCGGCGCATCCGGATGATCCCCGACCTCGGCGGCGTTCGACTTCAACGGCTTCCTCGCCAGCCTGCAGCCGGCGCCGAGCATCGAGGCGCGCCACACCGTCGGCCTGGTCGATCCGATCATCGCCGGCCGACCAGCCGCCGGGGACGCGCGTCGACGACGGCCTGCCGGAGACGCTCGAGGAGGTCGTCGCGACCTACGGCCAGCGCTGCTTCAAGCTCAAGGTCGGCGGCGACCGTCGACGCCGACCTCGACCGGCTGGTGCGCGATCGCCGCGCGTGCTCGACCGCAGTCGCCGGGCCGCTGCACGTCACGCTCGACGGCAACGAGCAGTACGAGGACGTCGAGTGCGGTCGTCGACCTGTGGAGCGCGATGGAGGCCGAGCCGGCGCTGCAGCAGCTCTGCGCGGCGACGCTCTTCATCGAGCAGCCGATCAAGCGCCAGGTCGCGCTCGCGCGCAGCATCGCGCCGCTGGCGCGCTTCCGGCCGGTGATCATCGACGAGTCCGACGGCGAGCTCGACGCGTTCGTCCGCGCGCGCGCGCTCGGCTACGGCGGCGTCTCGTCGAAGAACTGCAAGGGGCTTCTACAAGTCGATCCTCAACGCTCGCCCGCTGCCGGCTCTGGAACGCGCGAGGACGGCGGCGCGCGGCTACTTCCTGTCGGGCGAGGACCTGACGACGCAGGCCGGCCTGTCGGTGCAGCAGGACCTCGCCCTGGTCGTCGCTGCTCGGGCTGGCCGACGTCGAGCGCAACGGCCACCACTTCATCGACGGCTTCGCCGGCCGGCCGCTCGAGCGAGAGCCTGTCGTTCCTGGAAGCGCACCCCGACCTCTACCACGAGGCCGACCGGCGCGTCTGCGCCTGACGCATCGAGGGCGGCAGCGCTGCAGCTGAGATCGCTCGAGTGCTCCGGCTTCGGCAGCGCCGTCGTCCCCGATCTAGTCGACGACGGCGCCGATGCCCGAAGGTCGGACCTGGCCTACCGCGCGCGGAGAAGGACGCCGCGATGGACGCCGATCGACCTCGGCTTTTATCGCCACTCAGGGCCATCTCACCGTCAACGGCGTGTTCGACGCGCGCCGATGACCGACGCGCGTCATCGCCGACATCGACGCCTGGGGCGAGCTTCCTCGCCGCGCTGGCGCGCCGAGCAGCGCGCCTGGTACGTCGACGCGCGGCGTGCATGGCGCGCACGGAGCTGCAGCAAGCTCGATCAACCCGCACGCGCACCGGCCGGCGGTGCGAGCGGCTCGCGCGCGATCCGCGCCTGGTCGGCCTGGTCGAGCAGATCCTCGGCGCAGGCGTCTCGGTCTACTTCAGCCAGATCTTCTTCAAGGCGCCCGAGGGCGGCGGCCCGAAGCCGGCGCACCAGGACAACTTCACTTCGGGCCCGACCGATCCGCGAGCGGCATCGTCACCGCGTGGATCGCGCTCGACGACGCGACGCTCGAGAACGGCTGCCTCTACTTCGGCGAAGGCACGAACCACGGCCCGGTCTCACGGCACGTCGCGCCGCGCGGCGGAGCTGTTCAACCCGCAGCTGCCCGCAGGCGGTGCTCGCCGACAAGCAGCCGATGAGCGCCCGCGCCGGTGCGCAAGGGCGGCGTGAGCTTCCATCACGGCAACACCTTCCACCAGTCGGGGCCCAACCACGCACGCGCTGGCGTCGCGCGCGCGCGCTGCACTACGTCAAGAAACGGCGTCGAGTTCGCGCGACCCGCGCTGCCCTACGACCGGCTTCTCCGTGCCGCACCAGCCGAACGCGCTATTCCATACCGAGCAGGCGGTAGATCCTGCGCGTGTGCGCCGAACGCTTCGTGCGTCTTCATGTCGAGCGTGCGCGGGTGCGGCAGCTCGATCACGGAAGTTGTCGGCCATGCGCGCCGGCCCGGCGGTGAAGACGACGACGCGGGTGCCGAGGAAGCACCGCCTCGCGTGATGCCGTGGGTGACGAACACGATCGTCTTGCCCGCCTCCTGCCAGATGCGCAGCAGCTCGAGGTTCATCTTCTCGCGCGTCAGCGCGTCGAGGCGCGCCGAACGGCTCGTCCATCAGGATCGAGCTTGGGATCGTGGATCAGCGCGCGCGCGATCGCGGCGCGCTGCTGCATGCCGCCCGAGAGCTCGTAGGGGTATTTGTCCTCGGCGCCGCGCGAGACCGACGAGCGCGAGCAGGTCGCGCGCGCTCGCGGCTCTGCGGCCATCGGCAGGCCGAGGATCTCCGGCCGGCAGCAGCACGTTGTCGAGGATCGCGCCGCCACTTCAGCAGCAGCGGCTGCTGGAACACCATGCCGATGTCGCGCGACGGATCGAACGGCTGCGCCGCCGAGCCGATCTGCACCGTCGCCGGCGTCGTGCGGATGCAGGCCGGCGAGGATCTTCAGCAGCGTGCGTCTTGCCGCAGCCCGACGGGCCCGACCAGCGCAACCGAGCTCGCCCGGCATCGACGTCGAAGCGTCGCGTCGGAGACCGCGCAGAAGCTCGCTTCGGCGCCGTGCGGTAGGTCTTCGCGACGCCGGCGAGATGGATGAACGGCTCGGCCATCGACGGCTATCCGCAGACTGCGCGTCGTGCACGACGAACAGCGCGCTCGAGGGCGAGCACCGTGCCGTAGAGCATCATGCCGATGCAGCGTGATCAGGAGCACCGCCATGAACATCGCCGCGGTGTCGAGCGTCACCTGCACCTGCAGCATCAGATAGCCGAGGCCGCTGTCGGAGCCGAGGAACTCGCCGACGATCGCGCCGGCGACGGCGAGGATCGCGCGCGACCTTCATGCCCGAGAAGATGTACGGCAGCGCGCCGGGCAGCTGGATCTTGGTGAACACCTGCCAGCGCGAGCCGCGCAGCGTGCGCACCAGGTCGAGCAGGTCGGGCTCGACCTCGCGCAGCCCGCGCACCGTCGTCAGCAGGATCGGAAAGACGCAGATCGAGAACGCGATCAGCATGTTCGGCACGATGCCGTACTTGAACCAGACGATGATCAGCGGGCCGAGCGCGCACCTTCGGGATCATGTTGAGGCTGACCAGCAGCGGCATCATCAGCGCCTCGAGCGGCTTCGACCAGGTGAAGGCGAGCGCAGCAGCACGCCGACGACGAGCGCGAAGCGTAGCCGCCGAAGATCTCCGGTCGCCGTCACGGCCGCGTTGGTCCACCAGTTGCCGCTGGCTGCGCGGCCGAACAGCGTCGCCGCGGTGTCGACCGGCGACGGCATCACGAACTTCGGCACGTCGCCGAACTTGACGAACAGGTACCAGACGAGGAGCAGCGCGAGGTGCGACAGCCACCGCCATCGAGCGTTCGCGTCCAGCGGTCGTCGAGCGTGGGCATCGGGGTCGGATGGGCGGTGCGTCGGGCGGCCGCCGATGATAGAGGCGCGGCCTCGGGGTCATTGCTCTCCTGCGGTCACGAGAGGCCGTTTGCTAGACTCGTCGCGACCTGCGCACACAGCGACCCCTTCAGGAGACGACATGCACGCTCTTCCACCGCCTCGCTCTCGCCGCCGGCTTGGCCGCTGCGAGCCTCGCCTCGGCGCCGGCCTTCGCGCAGCAGAAGCTCGACTTCATCCTCAACTGGGTGCCGGGCGGCGACCACGCGCCGTACTACTACGCCAAGAAGATGGGCTGGTACAAGCGACGCCGGCATCGACCTCAACCTCGAGCCCGGCAAGGGCTCGGCGGTCGCGGTGCAGAAGGTCGCGCCGGCGCCAACCCGATCGGCCTGGCCGACATGCCGAACGCGCTCATCGCTGCGCGGCAAGGGCGCCGACACGGTCGGCGTGTTCAACGTCTACGCCAACTCGCCGCAGGGCCTGTACTGGCTGAAGAGCTCGGGCATCAAGTCGGTGAAGGACCTCGCCGGCAAGAAGATCGGCAACCCGGCGGGCGACGGCGCGCGCGACGATCTGGCCGGCGCTGGCCAAGGCCAACGGCATCGACCCCAACTCGGTGACCTGGGTCAACATCGACGCCAACTCGAAGCTCAGCCGCGCTGAAGGCCAAGATCGATCGACGCGACGACCTCGTTCTTCAACATCCACCACATCTTCCAGCGCGAGCTCGGCGACGACATGGGCTTCGTCGCCTGGAAGGACGCCGGCCTCAACACCTACGGCAACACGGTCATCGTCAACGGCGACTACCTGAAGACAGAACAAGGCGACGGTCGCCGCCGTTCGTCAAGGTGACGCAGAAGGCGTTCGCCGCCTGCGCGCGACGCCCGCGCCGTGCGTGCAGGCGCTGATCGACGCCAACGGCGCGCTCCAGTTCGACAACGAGCTGACCAACTGGAAGCTGGTCACGGTGCTGATGAGCGACAAGTACTCGAAGCGCGTCGCGCTCGGCATCCTCGACGACGCGCGCATGGCCGCCGACTACGAGCTGGTCAAGACCTACATCGGCCTCGACAAGCCGTTCGACGTCAAGACGCGCGTACACCAACGAGTTCCTCGACCAGCTCGATCAAGATGCCGAAGTGACGGAGCGTCGCGATGAGCGCGGCGCCGCGCATCAAGACGACGGTCGTCGGCTCGTACCCGGTGCCCGAGTGGCTGGTCGCCGCGCCGTCCGAGCAGGCGCTGATCGACGCGCACCCGCGTCGTCATCGCGACGCAGGAGCAGGCCGGCGTCGACGTCGTCTGCGACGGCGAGCTGTACCGCTTCGACGTCAACCATCCCGAGACCAACGGGATGATCGAGTACTTCGTGCGGCCGATGCAGGGCGTGCGCCACGAGCATGACGCTTCGACGAAGTGATCGCCTACCGCGCGCTGCCGGGAATGCGCTTTCGCACGCGGCCGCCGGGCGTCGTCGAGGGCCCGATCGGCAGCGGCACGCTCGACCTGCCGCGTCGCCTGCCAGCGCGCGCAGGCGCTCGCGACGCCAGCACCTTCAAGTTCACCGTCACCGGCCCGCACATGCTGGCGAAGACGCTGCTCGACCGCCACTACGCGCGACACGCGCCGAAGCTCGCGCACGCGATCGCCGACGTGCTCGCCGAGCAGGTGCAGCACCTCGACGCCGACGTCGTCCAGCTCGACGAGGCGAACCTGCCCGGCCATCCCGACGAATGGGAGTGGGCGGCGTCGGCGATCAACACGCGTCCTCGACGCCGGTCGAAGACGACGGCCGGCGGTGCACCTGTGCTTCGGCAACTACGGCGGCCAGAGCGTCCAGCAGCGGCACCTGGGAGCAGGCTGATGCGCTACCTGAACGCGCTCACGGCCGACCACGTCGTGCTCGAGAGCGCGCACCGGCCGCCGGAGGAGCTCGCGGTCTTCAGGGGCTGAAGCCGGAGATCGGCTTCGGCCTCGGCGTCGTCGACATCAAGGCGACCGAGATCGAGTCGCGCCGACGACGGTCGCGCGCGCGATCGAGCGGGCCGAGCAGCTGCTGGGCGCGGGCCGCGTCACGCTACATCCACCCCGACTGCGGCTTCTGGATGCTCAAGCGCCCGATCGCCGACGCCAAGATCCGTGCGCTTGCTCGCGGGCCGCGACCTCTACGAAGGGCCGCGCCCACTGAAGTGCGCGGTCAGCTGCGCCGTGACGTCGGACGCTGTGCCGGACCGGACAGCCGGGCGTCTGCCCGACGCCGATGCAGGTGGCAGCCGACGCTCGGCGCCCGCGCGCGGCAGCGAGACAGAATGGGCTCGCGCAGGACTCGCGGGACCGCCGATGGACAACGCCAGGATCTACATCGTCGAAGACAGCTCGGTCATCCGCGAGAACCTGATCGAACGCCCTGCAACGAGAACGCGCCGCGTCGAGGTCGTCGGCACCGCCGAGGACGAGCGTCGGCAAGTCGGCTGGCATGGCTGCGCGACCGCAGCACACGCGTGCGACCTGGTGATCGTCGACATCTTCCTGAAGAGCGGCTCGGGCCTGCGGCGTGCTGAAGGCGATGGGCGGCATGCCGAACGCGCCGCGCGCGGATCGTCCTCAGCAACCACGCCACGCCCGAGATCCGCGTCAAGTGCCAGCAGCTCGGCGCGATCAGGGTGTTCGGACAAGTCGAACGAGCTCGACGAGATGCTCGGCTGGCTCAACCGCTTCGCGCAAAGCGATCGCGGAGCTGCTGCGTCGCGCTCCCTGGAACACGCCGAGGTCGCTGCCGACCGCGACGAAGGTCACGCCTCATCGCCAGGTAGCGGCGCGCGTCGGCCTCGACCGGCGCGAGGATGCCGATCGGCTTGCCGGCCGCCTTCGCGGCAGCGATCGACCTGCGGCGATCGCCGCCTGCACGCTCGCGTGGTGCGGCGTTGCCGAGATGGCCGAAGCCGGCCGCGAGATCGGACGGGCCGACGAAGACGCCGTCGACGCCGTCGACCGCGGCGATCTCCGCCGCCGCCGCGACGCCCGCGCGGCTTTCGATCTGCACCATCACGCAGATCTGCGTCGTTGATGTCGCGCGAAGTAGTCCTTCGACGGTGCCGAAGCGGTTGCTGCGCTGCGACGACCGAGACGCCGCGGATGCCGTGCGGGCGGATAGCGCGTCGCGGCGACGGCGCGCGCGCGCGTCCTCGGCGGTCTGCACGAACGGCATCAGGAAGTTGTAGAAGCCGGCGTCGAGCAGCCGCTTGAGCTCGACCGCGTCGTTCCACGCCGGCCGCACGACCGGCGCGCTGGCGCTGTCCTTGAGCGCCATCAGCTGCGGGATGAAGCGTCGTCACGTCGTTGGGCGAGTGCTCGCCGTCGAGCAGCAGCCAGTCGAAGCCGGCGACGCCGAGCACTTCGGTGGTGATCGGATTGGCGAGCGAGCACCAGCAGCCGATCAGCGTCTCGCCGGCGATGCAGGCGCCGCTTGAAAGCGAGTTCGGAAACGGCGCGAGTACGGATCGGGGCGGAGCGTCATCGGCTGCTCCGGGAGTGCTGGCGAACGATCAGTCGAGCTTGACGCCGCCGCTGCGCGACGACCGTCGGCCCAGCGCTTGCTGCTCGCGGTCGAAGAAGGTCGCGAACTCGGCCGGCGTCATCGTGTAGACCTCGGCGCCCTGCGCCGTCAGGCGCGCGCGCACCTCGGGCGAGCGGATGATCGCGTCAGCTCGGCCGACAGGCGCTGCGACCACCGCGCGGCGGCGTGCCGGCGGGCACCAGCACGCCTTGCCAGGTGCCGGACTCGAAGCCCGGCACGCCCTGCTCGGCGATCGTCGGCACGTCGCGGCAGCAGCGGCACGCGCGTCGCCTTCGAGACGCCGAGCACCTTGAGCTTGCCCGACTGCACGAACGGCAGCGTCGCCAGCATGCCGTTCATCAGCACCTGGGTCTGGCCGGCGACGGTGTCGCCGATCGCCTGCGAGCCGCCCTTGTACGGGATGTACTGCCACTTCGCGCCGGTCGCGCTTCTCGACCGCGACGCCGGCGAGGTGCGGCGCGCTGCCGATCGCGGTGACGGCGAAGTTCGAGCTTGCCGTTCTGCGACAGCGCGACCAGCTCCTTCAGGTTGTTGGCCTGGCACCGACGGATGCACGACCAGCAGGTGCGGCGAGTAGGCGCAGCATCGTCACGCCGCGCAGGTCCTTCGACGGATCGAACGGCAGCTTGCGTGTAGACCGACGGCGTGATCGCCAGCGCGCCGACGTCGCACAGCAGCAGCGTGTAGCCGTCGGCGGGCGACTTGGCGACGAAGTCGGTGCCGGTGTTGCCGTTGGCGCCGGGCTTGTTCTCGACGATCACGGTCTGCTTCAGCGCCTCCGACAGCGGCTGGCTGATGGCGCGCGCGATGATGTCCGACGAGCCGCCCGGCGTGTACGGGACGATGATCCGGATCGTCTTGCCGCCGGGCCAGGCCTGGCGCCGAGCGACGGCGGCGAGGGACCACGGCGAGCGCGGAGGCCGATCAGGAACGGCTTGGGAAAAGCGGCTCGATCGCGTGCGTCATCGTGTCTGCCGCGTCCGCTGGTGGCAGGTTGTCGTACGACCCGACTCGGATCAGCTGTTCGGCGCAGCTGCGCGGCGCGCCGGCGCCGCTCGCGGCTGTTCGCGAGGTGCGTGCGCATCGCTGCGCGCGCCGCCTCGCCGTCGCTGGTTCTCGATCGCGTCGACGATGCTGCCGTGCTCGGCGTTGACGCGGCGCAGGTAGGCGAGGCGCGCTCCTCTGGCCGACGCGCCCGACGGATCGCAGCCGGGCGCGCGGAATCGATCGCCGTGCCCAGGCTCGCAACAGGGCTCGAGAAATGCGGGTTCTGGGTCGCGCGCGCGATCTCCAGGTGGAACTGGAAGTCAGGGCCCACTGCGTCGCTGCCCGGCCTCCACCGCTTGCGGTGAAGGCGATCAGCGCCGCGCGCATCGCGCCAGGTTGTCGTCGCTGCGGCGCTGCGCGGCCAGCCCGGCGGCCTCGGTCTCGACGCCGATCCGCAGCTCGAGCATGGCGACGCACGTCGCGCAGTCTCGGCAACTGGTCGGGGCGGATCCGGAACACGGCCGAGTCGACGCCGCCGTGGGTGACGAAGGTGCCGGATGCCGTGGCGCGTCTGCACCAGCACCGCCGCCTGCAGCTTCGAGAGCGCCTCGCGCGGATCGACCGTGCGGCTGACGCAGAACTCGGCCATCAGCGCCGCTTCGGTCGGCGAGCTTGTCGCCGCGGGCGAGCCGCCGTCGCGGATCGCGGTCGGCGAGCGCGTCGACCGACGCGCCAGCGCGAGGTTGCGCGGCGCTCGGCGACCGGCAGGTTCAAGGAGACAGGTGCGGTGCTCATCGGATGGGCCTGAGGGTCAGCCGCCATGGTTGTGCGACGACTGACATCTTGGCAAGAGGAGTTCGACGCCGATGTCGTCGCCGACCGGCTATCGCGCCGAGCATCGTCGCGTCCGATGCCGCCGATGCGTTGCTGTCCCCGACCTGCCGCCCGCCCGGCTCTCGACCGCCTGCTGCTGACCGGCGCCGCCGGGCGGCCTCGGCCGCGAGCTGCGCGACCGCGCCTGCGACGCGCTTGCGCAGGTGCTGCGCGCTGAGCGACATCGCCGAGCTCGGCAGCCCGCCGCCGGCGAGGAAGTCGTCGTCAGCCGCGCGCTCAGGACGCCGCCGCGGTGCGACGCGCTGCGTCGCGGGCGTGCGACGCGATCGTCCACCTCGGCGGCATCTCGATCGAAGGGCCGTTCGCGCCGATCCTGCGAGGCCAACATCGTCGGCGTCTACAACCTCTACGAAGCGGCGCGCCAGCACGGCGTCGCAGCGCATCGTCTTCGCGAGCTCGAACCACGTCACCGGCTTCTATCGCCAGGACGAGGTGATCGACCCGCGGCGACCCGATGCGGCCCGACGGCCACTACGGCCTCGAGCAAGGCGTTCGGCGAGAACCTGTCGCGCTTCTACTTCGACCGCTACGGCATCGAGACGGTGTGCCTGCGCATCGGCTCGTCGTTCCCGGAGCCGAAGGACCGCGCGCATGCTCGCCACCTGGCTCAGCTACGACGACCTCGAGCGCCTGGTCGTCGCCAGCCTGACCGCGCCGGTGGTCGGCCACAGCGTCGATCTACGGCGTCTCCGACAACACGACGACGCTGGTGGGACAACACCTCGCGCGGCGCACATCGGCTACCGGCCGCAGGACAGCTCCGAGCCGTTCCGCGCCGCCGTCGAGGCGCGCCAGCCGGTGCTCGACCTGGAGCGATCCGGCCGACGCTCTACCAGGGCGGCGGCTTCGTCACCCAGGACCGTTCGAGTGAGCCGCGCCGCACCCGGCGCCGAGACCCGATCCACCAGGAGCACCCCTTCAATGAACACCTGATGTCTCCCCGTCGCTCGCCGGCGCTGCTCGCCTGCGCCGCGTCTTCGCCGCGCAGGCGACCGAATTCCGCTCGACCGACATCCACCACGACGACTACCCGACCGTCGACGGCGGTCAAGTACCCATGGGCGCAGTGCTGGCCAAGCTGACCAAATCGGTGCAAGCACTCAGATCAAGGTCTTCAACAACAGCGCGCGCTCGGCGCCGAGAAGGACACGATCGAGCAGGCCAAGATCGGCGCGCTCGGCGATGACGCGCGTCAACATCGCGCCGATGAACAACATCTGCCCGACGACCGTCGGTGCCGACGATGCCGTTCCTGTTCCGCTCGATGGAGCACATGCGCGCACGTGCTCGACGGCCCGATCGGCGAGCGAGATCCTGAAGAGCTGCGAGGCGCAGGGCTTCATCGGCCTGGCCTTCTACGACAGCGGCGCGTCGCTCGATGTACACCGTGAAGAAGCCGGTCAAGACGCTGCGCCGACATGAAGGGCCTGAAGGTCCGCGTCCAGCAGTCCGACCTGTGGGTCGCGCTGCTCGAGGCGATGGGCGCGAACGCCACGCCGATGCCGTTCGGCGAGTCTACACCGCGCCTCGAAGACCGGCCTCGTCGACGCGGCCGAGAACAACTACCCGTCGTACGAGACCTCGCGCCACTTCGAGGTCGCCAAGTTCTACGCGAAGACCGAGCACTCGATGGCGCCAGAGATGCTGCTGTTCTCGAAGAACGTCATGGGACAAGCTTTGACGCCCGACGAGCAGAAGGCTGATCCGCCAGGCCGCGAAGGAATCGGTGCCGTACATGCGCAAGCTGTGGGACGAGCGCGAGAAGAAGTCGCTCGCCGATCGTGAAGGCCGGCGGCGCGCAGGTCATCGAGGTCGACAAGCCGGCGTTCCAGGCCGCGATGAAGCCGGTCTACGACAAGTTCATCACGCGACCCGAAGCTGAAGGACATGATCAAGCGCATCCAAGACACGAAGTGATGGCCTGACCGTACGACGTGCGAGAGAACTCACCGCCACGCTACGCATCTGCGCCGCGCACCGCGAGCCTGTCGCTGCAGCTCGGCGTGGTCGAGGCTGTGTCGCTGATCATGGCCGCGTGATCGTACCAGGTGTTCGGCCGCTACGTCCTCAACGACACGCCGACCTGGGCCGAAGAGCCTCGCGCTGCTGCTCGTGCTGCTACGTCACCATGCTCGGCGTCGCCGTCGGCGTGCGCGACGCCGGCCACATCGGCATGGAGCTCGCTGCTGGTCCTGTGCTGCCCGAGCGCGTCAGCGCCTGAAGCTCGAGATCGTGATCCACGCTGCTGATCGCTCGCTGTTCGGCGCGCTGATGGCGTGGAACGGCGCGCTGATGCTCGCGAGTCGGTCGCGCGACTACAAGATCCCGACGCTGGGCATCTCGGAGTCGTGGCGACTACGTGCCGCTGGTGATCTCGGGCGCGCTGATCCTCCTGTTCTCGATCGAGCACATCGTCGCGCTGCTGCCGCGGCGAGGAAGTGAGTGCCAGCATGGCACTGACGATCCTCTGCATCAGTCTTCGCGCTCTGCCTGCTGCTCGGCGTGCCGGTCGCGTTCGCGATCGGCCTGTCGGCCGCTCGCGCACCATCCTCTACGAAGGCCTGCCGCTGGCGGTCGTGTTCCAGCAGATGACCTCGGGCATGAACATCGTTCTCCTTCCTCGCGATCCCGTTCTTCATCTTCGCCGGCGAGCTGATGCTCTACGGCGGCATCGCCGACCGCATCGTCGCCTTCGCCAAGAGCCTCGTCGGCCACGTGCGCGGCGGCCTGGGCATGTCCAACGTCGTCGCCTGCACGCTGTTCGGCGGCGTCTCGGGCTCGCCGGTGGCCGACGTCTCGGCGATGGGCGCGGTGATGATCCCGATGATGAAGAAGGAGGGCTACGACGCCGACTACGCGGTCAACGTGACGCACGCACGCGGCGCTCGTCGGCGCGCTGATGCCGACCAGCCACAACATGATCATCTACTCGCTCGCCGCCGGCGGCAAGGTCTCGATCGCGCGCGCTGATCCTCGCCGGCCTGCTGCCGGCGGCTGCTGCTGACGATCTGCAACCTCGTCGCGGCCTACCTGGTCGCGATCAAGCGCGGCTATCCGCGCGGGCACCTTCCCGGGCTGGGACGCGTCGTGGCGCGCGTTCGCGGCGGCGCTGCCCGGGCTGTTCGTGGTCGTGATCATCCTCGGCCGGCATCCTGTCGGGCGTGTTCACCGCGACCGAGTCGGCCGCGGTCGCGGTGCTCTACGCGCTCGTCGCTCACGCGTCGTCGTCTACCGCACGCCTGACGTGGGAGAACTTCCTGAAGGCGGCGGCAAGGCGGTGAAGACCACCGGCGTCGTGCTGCTGCTGATCGGCATCTCCGGCACCTTCGGCTATCTCATCAGCCTGTACGAGGTGCGCCGACCTGACCGGCAAGGCGCTCGCCGGCATCTCGACCGACGCCGTGGGTGATCTTCCTGCTCGTCAACATCATCCTGTTCATGCTCGGCACCTTCCTCGACATGGCGGCGACCATCCTGATCTGCACGCCGATCTTCCTGCCGATCTGCGCGCAGTACGGCATGGGCCCGGTGCAGTTCGGCATGGTGATGCTGATCAACTGCGCGCTCGGCCTGAACACGCCGCCGGTCGGGCACGACGCAGTTCGTCGGCTGCGCCATCGGCGGCGTCTCGGTCGGCACGGTGATGCGCACCATCTGGCCGTTCTACGGCGCGCTGATCGCGGCGCTGATGCTCGTGACCTACGTGCCGGCGTTCTCGCTCTGGCTGCCGGCGCTGCTGCTGGGGCAGCTAGGCTTCATCAGCTTCGGCAGGACCAGGGCTGATCGACGGGAACGCGACCAGGATCGCAAGCAGCGCGATCGTCGGCGACGACGAACGGCGTGCACGCCGCGGAAGATCGTGCGCGGTCGCAGATGCGCGGCAGCATGCTCTTGACGACGAACATGTTCATGCCGACCGGCGGGCTGATCGAGGCCGATCTGCACCACGACGACGATCGATGATGCCGAACCAGACCGGGTCGAAGCCGAGGCGCGATGACGAGCGGGAAGAACACCGGCACCGTGAGCAGGATCATCGACAGCTCCTCCATCGCCGTGCCGAGGACCACGTAGATCGCGCAGATCGCGATCGATCACCGTGATCGGGATGGATCTGGTACTGCGTGACGAAGCGCCTTCAGGTCGGCCGGCATCGTCGTGTAGTTGATGAAGTTGGCGAAGATCAGCGCGCCGATCAGGATCATGAACAGCATCGCCGTGGTGCGCGCGCTTTCGACCAGCACGTCGAGCAGCGCGTTCCAGGTGAGCGCGCGGCGCGCCAGCGCGAAGACAGAAGGCGCCGCAGCGCGCCGATGCCGGCGCCCTCGGTCGCGGTGAACACGCCGCCGTAGATGCCGCCCATCACGACGACGAACAGCAGCGCCACGACGGCCCAGACGCGCCTGGATCGCCGTCGAGGCGCTCGCGCCAGCTGCGCGCGCTCGGCCGGCGGGCCGGCCGCCGGATCGCGCCAGGTGATGTACGCGACCGCGAGGCAGAGCAGCACCGTCGCCACGATGCCGGGCAGAATGCCGGCCGCGAACAGCTTGCCGATGTTGGTCTCGGTCATGATCCCGTAGATGACCATGATCGTCGACGGCGGAATCAGGATGCCGAGCGTGCCGCCCGCGGCGATCGCGCCGACCGACGAGCTCGTCGGAGTAGCCGTGACTCGCGCATCGACGGGTAGGCGACCTTGGTCGATCGTCGCCGCGGTCGCGATCGACGAGCCGCAGATCGCGCCGAAGCCGGCGCAGGCGAGCACGGTCGCCATCGCGAGGCCGCCGCGCAGGTGGCCGACGAACGTGTAGGCGGCGCGGTAGAGCTCCTTCGACATGCCGGCGCGCGTGACGAAGTTGCCCATCAGGATGAACAGCGGCACGACCGACAGCGTGTACTGGAAGCCCGACTCGTAGACCACCGTCGTCGCCGACGCCATCGACGGACTGAGCCGCGCATCCACCAGAGCCGAGGAAGCCGACCAGGCCCATCGAGAACGCGATCGGCACGCGCAGGAACGAGAGCACGAGCATCGACGCCCAGGCCGATCAGCGGCTTCGGTCATCGGGTTGCGCTCGGTCAGATGATGCTCTTGCCGTCGTCGTCGCTGGTGCGGCACGAAGATCAGCGACAGGTGGATCGCCGCAGGTGACGACGATCATCACGCCCATCAGGTAGGCGACCGGGCGCGAGCGGCAGCGTCAGCACGCTGGTCGTGTCGCCGTACTCGGCGACGCGAGCGGCGCGGCGAAAGATCAGCCAGCCGATGCCGCCGAGCGTCAGGCTGCAGACGATCGTCGGCGCAGCACGTCGAGGCGCGCGCTTGACGCGCTTCGACATCCAGGGATCGAAGGTGTCGATGACGATGTGCTCGCGCCGCTTGCGAGACCAGCGGCAGGCCGCAGTAGATCAGCGCGGCGAGCATCATCTCGGTGAGCTCGAAGCCGCCGTCGAGCGGCTTGTTGAACAGATAGCGGCCGGCGACGTCGACCGCCGTGATCATCATCATCACGAACAGGACGCGTCGCCCGAGATCGCCGAGCAGCGCCCTCGAGGCCGCGGCCCGAGGCGATCTCATCGCCTGCGGCCGCGCTGCGACTGCCGATACCGGCCGCGCCGACCCGGCCGCGCCGGCGCGGCTTGCGCACCCAGGCGTCGAAGGTCGACGTTCATGATGCGGTCGGTGCGCAGGAAATCGCGCGCGCGGCGCGCCTCGTCGGCATCGATCGGCCTGACGCCGCCGAGCTGGCGCGGCGTCGACCTGCAGGCGCGCCATGCGCTCGATGAAGACAGCGAGAAAGGCGGCCTCCTGCACCGCTGCGTCCGGCCGTCGAGCAGCCCGTGGTGCGCAAGCAGCATGGCGTGCTTGGCGCCGAGGCTCGCCGGCGATCAGCTCGCCCTCGCGGTCGGCGGTCGGCAGCCCAGGCCAGTCGGGCCAGGAACGCCAGTGTCGTCGAACAGCGGCGTCGCGTCCATGTGGGCGACGACGAGCGGCTGCTCGGCGGCTGCGAGCACCGACGTCGCCGGCGGATGGGTGTGGACGATCGCGCCGACGTCGGTGCGTGCGCGGTAGACCCAGAGGTGAAAGCGCGTCGCCGGATTCGGCTCGCGGATGCCGTACGATCCGGCGCCGTCGAGCACGTTCAGGGCATCGTCGATCAGCAGCCAGGACGACTCCTCGGCCTCGTCGAAGCGCGAGGCCGAGCGGCAAGGTCCAGAAGGTTCCGTCGTCGGGACCGCGCGCCGTCAGCTGGCCGGCGAGGCCGGACTCGTGGCCCTTCGTCGGCGAGGATCCAGGCGCAGCGCGTCAGCGCGGCGACGTGGATCCTGCCGTGCCGCAGCCGCCGGCGCCGGCTGCTCGCGGCAGCGTGCATGGTCATGCCACGCCGGCTACTTGACCGAGCGGCGACCTTCTTCAGCTCGTCCTGGTACTCGGCCCACGGCCTTGGCGCCGTCGACGCCCTTGGCGTTGGCGGACTTGATCCAGTCCTGGACCAGCGGCGCGGTGCGCTTGCGCACGTCGGCGACGAAAGCCGGGCTGGCTTCGATGATCGTGCACGCCGGCTGCCTTCAATCGCCTCGAGGCCGCCCCGGTCGGCGGCGTCCCACGAGCTTGCCGGCGAGCCGCGCCAGCGCCTCGCCCGACACCGACGTGATCGCGTCCTGGTCCTGCTTCGACAGCTTGTTCCACTTGTCCTCGTTCATGAAGAAGCCGAACGACGAGCGAGTAGAAGCCGCCGGGAAAGAAGGTCGCGTACTTGACCACCTTGTCGAGCTTGAACGAGATGATCGACTCGGACGGGAAGAACGTGCCGTCGGCGACGCCCGACGACAGCAGCTCGTACGACTCGGGCGCCGGCTTGACGAACGGCGAGGCGCCGAGCGCTTCGCGCCGTCTCCTCGGAGATGCCGCCGCCGGTGCGGATCTTCATGCCGGCCAGGTCGGCGACCGAGGTTGACCGGCTTCTTGACCGTTGAACATCTGCCCCGGGCCGTGCGTGAACACGCCGAGCAGCTTGACGCCCTTGTACTCGCCGGCCGGCTGGAGGTACTTCCAGTGGATGCGCGAGAACGCGACCGAGTTGATCTCGGCGGTGGCGCCGGCGCCGGGCAGCTCGGCCAGCAGCGGCAGCGGGTGGCGCGCCGGCGTGTAGCTCGCGGTCACGAACGAGACGTCGACGAGGCCGTCGCGCACCGCGTCGAAGGTGCCGGGCGGCGCCGACGGGTGCTTCGGCAGCATCTCGAACTTGACGCGGCCGTTGGTCGCCTTCTCGACCTGCTGCGCCCAGACGCACGAGCACGTCGCGCGTCAGCGAGATGCGTGGGCGACACCCAGCTCGACATCGTCGAGCACGGTCTGCGCCGAACGCGCCGGAGGCGCCGGCGACGAGCGCGAAGCGCCGCCGGCGAGCGGGGCGAGGAGCGAAGGCCGTCATGGGAGTCTCCAGGTGTGGCAGGTCGAGGCCTGCGAAGTGTATCGTTCCCCGAACGTCGGTCGCGCAGTGTTTGCCTGCATCGATCGCGACCGCCGCCGATGCGCGCCGGCTTCATCATAAACCCTGAACGCCATGACATCGCGTCCACCGTCGCTCGGCTTCGTCGGTCTCGGCGTGATGGGCGGCCGATGGCATCGCACCTGTCGCCGGCCGGCCATCCGATGGCGCTGTACGACGTCGCGTGCCGGCCAGCGCCGACGGCGTCGCCGCGACGCTTCGCCGGCGCGCAGCGTCGCGCGCACGCCGGCCGAACTCGCCCGACGCAGCGACATCGTCATCACGATGGTGCCGAACGGCGCGGTCGTGCAGGCGCTCTGGTCGCCGGCGACGACGGACTGCTGCGCGGGCCTCAGGCCCGGCTCGCTGCTGCTCGACACGTCGTCGTCTGAGCCCTGGCTCACGCGGAAGCAGACCGGCTGCATCGCTGAGCGCGCCGGCGTCGCGATGGTCGACGCGCCGGTCTCGGGCGCGCAGTGGGGCGCGCAGGCGGCCGAGCTGGTCTTCATGTGTCGGCGGCGCGGAGGCCGACGTCGAACGCGTGCGGCCGCTGCTCGGCGTGATGGGCACGCGCGGTGTTCCACCTCGGCCCGCTCGGCGCCGGCCACGCGATGAAGTGCCTGCAACAACCTGCGTCACCGCGATCAACTTCCTCGCCGTCACCGAGGGCCTCGGTGATCGGCAAGCGCTACGGGCTCGACCCGGCGGCGATGATCGACGTGCTCGAATCGAATCGACCGGGATGTCGTGGATCTCGCAGACGCACATCAAGCCAGCGCGTCGTCAGCCGCAGCTTCGACGATCCGTTCAAGCTCGCGCTGATGCTGAAGGACATCGGCATCGCGACCGAGCTCGGCGCGCAGCGTCGACAGTTGCCGGCGCCGCTTTCGGCACTGGCCCAGCAGCTCTGGCGCGCCGCCGCGCCGGCCACCGCGGCAGCCGAGCGCCAGCGTCAGCGAGCTGGCGCGCTGGGTCGAGCGAATGACCGGCACCGAGATCACGGCCGCGCGCCGCGCGCGTCGTACGCCGCGATGCGCGTCCTCGTCACCGGCGCCGCCGGCTTTCATCGGTCGCGCTCTGGTGCACGCGCTGGCGCGTCGGCGCACGACGTGCGTCGCCGACCGATCGCGACGAGGCGGCGACATTCCGCCGACCGCGCGCGCGACGTCGGCCGATCCTGTTCGCCGCCGGCGACGGTCGATCGCAGTCTTTCACCTCGCCGGCGATCGTCAGCGGCGCCGCCGAAGCCGACTTCGACTGCCGGCCAGCGCGTCAACCTCGACGCGACGCTCGCGCCTGCTCGATCGCTGCCGGGCGCAGGCGGCCGCGGCGGGCCGGTGGCTCGCTTCGTCTACGCGAGCTCGATCGCGCGTCTTCGGCACGCCGCTGCCCGAGCGCATCGACGACGCCACCGCGCCAGTGCCGACGCTCAGCTACGGCAGCGCACAAGCGCGCCTGCGAGCTGCTCGATCGACGACTGCCACGCCGGCGCGGCGAGCATCGACGGCCGGGCGCTGCGCCTGCCGGGCGTCGTCGTCCGGCCGCCGCTGCCGAACGGCGCGCTCTCGGCCTTCAACAGCGACCTGATCCGCGAGCCACTGCGCCGGCCGCGACTACGAGTGCCCGGTCGCGGCCGAGGCGACGATCTGGGTACGTCGCGCCGCGCCGCGCGTCGCCAACCTGCTCCGCCTCGCCGAAGTCGACGGCGAGCGCGCTCGGCGCGAGTCGCGCGCGTCACGGCGCCGTCGCTCGCCGCTGTCGGTCGCCGAGGTCGTCGCCGCGCTCGGCGCGCGTCGATGCGCGCCGCGCCGGCGCGCGTCCGCTATCGGCGCCGGCCCGACGATCGAGGCGCAGTTCGGCCGCTGGCCGCTCGACTGCCTCGTTCGAGGCGCGCCGATTCGCTCGGCCTGATTGGCGAGGCGTCGATCGACGCGCTGATCCGCGATCACCTGGAAACGACGCCATGACCTCGCCCGCCAAGAAGCTCGCGCTCGGCGCATCGATCACGGAAGGCCTCGACCGCGCGCCGCACCGCGCCTTCCTGCGCGCGGTCGGCATCGACGACGACGACTTCGGCAAGCCGATCGTCGGCATCGTCAGCCAGCACGGCGAGAACACGCCGTGCTCGATGTCGCTCGGGCCGCAGGCCGATGCGGCGCGGCTCGGCGTCGCCGCGGCGCAGGGCATCGCCGGTGCCGTTCACGACGATCTCGGTCTCCGACGGCGTGTCGATGAACCACCGCGGCATGCGCATGAGCCTGGTCTCGCGCGAGCTGATCGCCGATTCGATCGAGGCGGTGATGCGCGCGCACGCCTACGACGCGCTGGTCGGCTTCGCCGGCTGCGACAAGACGCTGCCCGGCGTGATGATGGCGATGGCGCGGCTCAACTGCCCGAGCGTCTTCGTCTACGGCGGCGCGATGCTGCCCGGCCACTGGCGCGGCCGCGACGTGACCATCCTCACCACCTACGAAGGCGTCGGCTCGGTGCTGGCCGGCAAGATGACCGAGGCCGAGCTCGACGAGCTCGGCCACGCCTGCGCGCCGACGCTCGGCTCGTGCCCGGGCCAGTTCACCGCCAACACGATGGCGATGGTCGCCGAGACGCTCGGCCTGGCGCTGCCGGGATCGGCGATGCTGCCCGCGGTCTATACCGAGCGGCTCGCGCTGGCGCGCCGCGCCGGCCAGCGCGCGACCGAGATCGTCACGCGACGGCGGCCCGCTGCCGCGCGACCTCGTCACGCGCAAGTCGCTCGAGAACGCCGCGCGCCGCGGTCGCCGCGACCGGCGGCTCGACCAACGCCGGCCTGCATCTGCCGGCGATCGCGCACGAGGCCGGCGTGCGCTTCACGCTCGACGACGTCGCCGAGCGTGTTCGCGCGCACGCCGCTGATCGCCGACCTGCAGCCCGGCGGCACGCTACCTCGCGGTCGACCTGCACCGCGTCGGCGGCGTCGCCGCCGGTGCTGAAGAGCGCTGCTCGACGGCGGCCACCTGCACGGCGACGCGCTGGCGCTGTCGGGCCGCACGCTCGCCGACGAGCTCGCCGAGCAGGCGCGCACCGCGACGGCGACGTGGTTGCGCAGCCAGCGCGGCGGCGCTTCACGCGAGCGGCGGCGTCGTCGTGCTGAAAGGCAACCTCGCGCCCGACGGCGCGCTGATCAAGATCGCCGGACTTGAAGTCGCGCGTGTTCGCAGGCCCGGCGCGCGTCTTCGAGTGCGAGGAAGACGCCTTCGCCGCGGTCAGCGCGCGCGCTATCCGGCAGGGCGACGTGCTCGTCATCCGCAACGAAGGCCCGCGCGGCGGGCCGGGCATGCGCGAGATGCTCGGCGTCACCGCGCTCGTCTACGGCCAGGGCATGGGCGAGAAGGTCGCGCTCCTCACCGACGGCCGCTTCTCGGGCGCGACGCGCGGCCTGATGGTCGGCTACATCGGCCCCGAGGCGGCGCTCGGCGGGCCGATCGCGCTGGTGCGCGACGGCGACGCTCATCGCGATCGACGGCGAGCGCGGCACGCTCGAGCTGCGTCTGCCGACGCCGCCGAGCTGGCGCGCCGCCGCGCCGCGCTGGCGGCCGCGCGACGGCCGAGCGGCTGAGCCGGCGTGCTCGAGAAGTACGCACGCCTGGTCGGGCCGGCGCACCTCGGCGCGGTCACGCATGCCGGTCGAAGGCGCCGACGTCGATGCCGGGGCGGCGACGTCGGCCGAGTCGAACCCGTCGCGCGATGAGCTGCGGCGATGGCCGCACGGCGCCAGAACCGTCGTCTACGTCGCCAACGCCGACAGCCGCGACATCACGGTGCTCGCTCTCGACGGCGCGAGCGGCCGCGCTGGTGCGAGAGTCGATCGCTTCGCCGCCGGCGGCACGGTCGATGCCGCTCGCGGTCCAGCCCCGGACCGGCGCGTCCTCTACGCCTCGATCCGCAGCGAGCCGTATCGCGTCCTGAGCCTCGGCGATCGATCCGGCGAGCGGCCGCCTCGCCGAGATCGGCAGCACGCCGCTGCCGGCGAGCATGCTGCTGGATCTCGACCGACCTGAGCGGCCGCTTCCTGCTTTCGGCGTCGTACGGATCGAGCCTGGTCGCGGTCAGTCCGATCGGTCCGGAGCGGCGTCGCCGGCAGCGGCGCAGCAGGTCGGTCGCCGACCGAAGCGGAAGGCGCACGCGATCCAGCGTCGATCCGGCGTCGAACCGCTTCGCCTTCGTCGACCTGCCTCGGCGGCGGCGTGTCGCGCGGCAGATGCGCTTCGACGCCGGCCGACCGGCCAGCCTCGCCGACAACGATCGCGCCGGCGTGGCGCGCGCGCGCCCGGCGCCGGACCGCGCCATTTCGTCGTTTCCATCCGCTTCTCGCCGATCGTCTACCTGCTCAACGAGCTCGATGCCTCGCTCGACGTGCTCGCGATGTCGACCGCGAGCGCGGCCGCGCGGCGCTGCGCCGCAAACCGTGAGCCTGCTGCCGCGCAGGTTCGACGGCTGGCGCGCCGTGGGCCGCCGAGCTTCAGCTCACGCCCGACGCCCGCTTCCTCTACGCCAGCGAGCGCGCGCTCGAGCACGCTCGCCGCGCTTCGCCGTCGACGCCGGCGCGCGGCACGCTGACGCCGCTCGCGACGGCGCCGACCGAGGCCGAGCCGCGCGGCTTCGCGATCACGCCCGACGGCCGCTTTCTGCCTCGCCGTCGGCCAGGCCTCGCATCGCCTCAGCCGCTATGCGCATCGACGGCGCGAGCGGTGCGCTGCGCCTGCTCGGCGACCAGCCGGTCGGAACGCAATCCGAACTGGGTCGAGATCGTCGAGCTGGCCGCGATTGAGCGCGCGCAGCGATCGCCGTCGCCGGCGCTGGTTGCGCTGGCCGTCGCGATGGGCATCGGCCGCTTCGCGTTCACGCCGATCCTGCCGATGATGCTGCACGACGGCGTCGTCGACCTGCACGCGGCGAGCTGGCTGGCGAGCGCGCAACTACCTCGGCTACCTGCGTCGGCGCGCTGCTGCTGCACGCTTGCAGCCGCGGCTCTGGTGCGCGCCTGCCGCGGCTGCCGCCGATCGACGCGCCGGCGCTCGTGCGCATCGGTCTCGTCGGCACCGGCGCTGCTCACGCTCGGCCATGGCGCTGCCGTGTCGCGGCGCCTGGCCGACGCTGCGCTTCGCTGCCGGCGTCGCCAGCGCGCTGCGTGCTTCGTCTACTCGTCGGGCTGGTGCCTGGCGCAGCTCGCGGCGCGCGGCGCAGCCGGCGCTCGGCGGCGTGATGTTCGCCGGGCCGGGCGCGGGCATCGTCGCCAGCGGCCTGCTCGGCGAGCGCGATGGTCGCGTGGCACTGGCGCGCCGAGGCCTGGCTCGTCTTCGGCCTGCTCGCGGCGCTGCTGACGGCATGCGGTGTGGCGCATCTTCGACGCGCGCGGCCCGCGCGATCGGCCGCTGCGCCGGCGGCGCCACGGCCGCATCGCCGCGCGCGCGCCAGCGGCCGCTGCCACGCACGCCGCACGGCCGCTTCGAAGTCGCGCGCGTCTCGCCTTCGCCTACGGCATCGCCGGCTTCGGCTACATCGTCACCGCGACCTTCCTGCCGGTGATCGCGCGCGCCGCGCTGCCGCCGGCTCGCCCTGGCTCGACCTGTTCTGGCCGATCTTCGGCGCCGGCGTGCATCGTCGGCGCGCTGCTCGCGACGCGGTGCGCGTCAGCGGCGACCTGCGTCTCGTCCTCGCCGGCGCCTACGTCCGTGCAGGCGGTCGCGATCGCGATCGGCGTCGGCGCGCCGACCGCGACCGGCTTCGCCCTCGGCAGCCTCCTGCTCGGCCTGCCGTTCACCGCGATCACCTACTTCGCGCTCCAGGAAGTGCGGTCGCTTGCGGCCGCCGCCAGATCGCCAGCACCACCGGCCTGGTCACCGTCGTCTGGAGCATCGGCCAGGCGGCCGGGCCGCCGATGGTCGCCGCTGTTGCTGCGCCGCGACGGCGCGGTCGATGCCGCGTTCACGCTGGCGCTGGCGATCGCCGCGGCAGCGCTGGTCCTGGGCGCGTATCGTCTTCGTCGCTTCGGCGCGCATCTGGCCCCGGGCGACGCGCTGATCGACAGAGCACGCGCCGCGGCGGCGGCGCTTGCCGCGCGCCGACCAGCGAGCGGCGACCGAGGCCTCAGTCGCGTCCGAGCGATCCGTATTCGGATTCAGCGAACTGCCACGCGTCCTCGCGCGAGGCGAACAGCTGGTCGCCCAGGCTCTTGGCCGGTCGATCGCCGCGCGTCGTCGCCGCCGCTCAGGAGCACGCCCGCCTTCCAGCCGGAGTCGCCCCAGGCCTCGACGATCGGCGTCGCCCGGTAGCCGTTGTCTCGCTTTCAGACATTGCTGCGCTCCCGTCGGCGATGCGAGCGCTCGCATCCGAACGAAGCCAGCGCCAACTCGACCGGCACCATCTCCTCGGTGATGCGGTTGATGCGGTTGCTGTCCCAGACCGGCGCCGCGTAGGCGGCGTCGAGCTCGCTGCGCAGGTGCTGGTACCTGCCGTTCAACTCTTCCAATTTCATCGCCGCGGGCTCCTCGAACGCGTTGGAAAGGGAAATGCTGTGGTGCAGCATGCCGTAAACCCTCAAATCGGACAAGCCCTGGATCGCGTCGCGCGGCTTCGTCCTACATCGGCATTTGTCGCGCCCGAGGTCTAGCGGAAGCCCGCTGCCTTCCGCCTGGAGCGCGCAGCGGGCCGGCAAGGTCTCGGTGCCTGTTCGCCGAGGTGCTGCAATAGTCCTGGCACCAAGCGAGGATGCGTTCGTGAGGTAACGTCCCTGACTTGGATCTCGCACCGGAACTCCGATGACACTGCGCACGATCGTCTGCACACTCGCCTTGATGGCGACCACCGCCGCCTGCGCGGCGCTGCAAGGCGGGCGACCCGGCGCCTGCGTTCAGCGCGCCGGCGTCGCTGGCGGGCAAGCCCTTCAGCTACTCGCTGAAGGACGGCCTGGCCAAGGGGCCGGTGGTCGTCTACTTCTATCCGTCGGCCTACACCGCGGGGTGCAACATCCAGGCGCACGAGTTCTCGACCAAGGCCGACCAGTTCGCCGCCGCCGGCGCCACGGTGATCGGCGTCTCGCTCGACAGCATCGAGCGGCTGAACGAGTTCTCCGCCGACCCCGACTATTGCGCCGGCAAGCTCGCGGTCGCGTCCGACGGCGACGGCAAGATCGCGCGCGCGTTCGGCCTGCAGGTGAGCGGCGCGCAGCGGCGCCATCGACACGCCGCGGCAAGGAGATCGACCACGGCTTCACCGAGCGCACGACCTTCGTCGATCCAGCGCGACGGCACCGTCCTCGCGGCGGTGGGCGGCGTCTCGCCCGAAGACCGAACGTTGCGCGCGCGCTCGAGCTGGTGCGCAAGCTGGCGCCGAGGCGGTAGTGAGCTCAGTCGCCGAGGCGACTCGACCGCAGAGTCATTCGATCACGTCATCGGCGCGTAGCAGCACGCCTTGCGGAATCGTCAGACCCAGTGCCCTGGCGGTTTTCAGGTTGACGACCAGTTCGAACTTGCTCGGCTGTTCGATCGGGATATCGGCAGGACGCTCGCCCTTGAACAAGCGGTCGGCGAGGATCGCGGCGCGGCGGTACAGGTCGGGGAAGTCGGGCCCGTAAGACATCAGGCCTCCCGCCTCGGTTTGCCTGCGCAAACCGCTCAGGAAGGGCAGCCCCGCGTCCGCGGCCAACTGCCCGAGGCGCAGCACCGGCGAGTTGAGCACGGCATCGCCTGGCGAGTACACCGCCTGGCAGCGCTCGCGCCGCGCAGCGTCGATGGCCGCGCCGGCCGCCTCGGAGCGCGCACCTCGAACACTCGCAAGTCAAGGGCCAGTTGCTGCGCCGTAGGCCGCCGCCTGCACAAGCAGGCTCTTGTGGAGAGGATTGTCGGGGTTGATGAGAACGGCAATGCGCCTGGCGCCCGGCACGGTGTCGTGCAACAGCTGCAACTGCTTGGAAGCGAAGTGCTCCGGCACGAGCGATGCAACGCCGGTGATGTTGCCGCCCGGTCTTGCCAGGCTGGCGACGAGTCCCACGGCCGACAGGGTCGCCCACGCCCGTCATCACGATCGGAATCGAGGGGGTCGCCGCCTTGAGTGCAAGGTTGGGACCTGCAGCGCTCGCGGTGATCACGTGCGGCTTCCAGGCCACCAGCTCGCGCGCGACTTCGGCGAGCCGGTCTGGCTGGCTGTCCGCATCACGGCGCTCGATGACGAGGTTTTGCCCTTGCACGTAGCCGCGCCGGCGCAATTCTTCGAAGAACGCCAGCGCGTTAGGGTGCTGCGGGCTGACGCGGCTGTAGTCGAACACGCCGATGCGATAGATCCGGCCGGGCTGGGCACGCGAAGGGAGGGCCGAGGCCAGCGGGACTCCGCCGGCGCTGGCGATCACGCGGCGTCGATCAAGCATTGAATCACCTCGTCGGCGCGCACCAGCGCCGTCTGCAGAATCGTCAGCGCCAGCGGCTGGGTGACGGTCTTCGTGTCGAGCTCTTCACGGTGCCGGTCCGGGGTGGCCGAAAGTGACCCGATAGGGCGTGGATTCTGCGCCTTCGCCAGTTCTGCCAGGACCGTGGGTGAGAGGTCGTGGCGCCCGGCTCGCTATTTAGGGCAGTTCTGCGGGAACAACTCGCAATAGCTCGTTGACGTTGCACGTGCCGACGTGAATGCCCTTGGCGGCCGTGATCGCGCGCATGATCGCGCGCGACAGCGCGTCGGCAGCCGCGCCGCCGAGCGCGTTGATGCTCGGGTTCACTGTCGCCGGCACCGTGCCGGTGGCGAGCGTGAACACGGTGTCGCCGTCACCGGTGCCGTGCGCGATCCGGATCGCGCGCGCCAGGCCGTCGTCGGCCATCTGCGCGACCTTGTTCGCCTGCGCCTTGGTGAGCCGCGCGTTCGTGGCCACGACCGCGATCGTCGTGGCGCGCAGCAGCTCGTCGCGTTCGGCGTCGGCCTGGCACCGGTCCCAGCGCGACCGTCGGTTCGGGAGTGCTGGCGATGTAGCCGGCGAAGAACTGGCCGGTCGTGGCGTTGAACGTGCTGCCGCTCGAATTGATCGCGACGATGGCGCCCACGACGACACCGTTCGGCAGCGTGGCGCTGGCCGTGCCGATGCCGCCCTTGACGCCGCCCGAGCGCGCGCCGGCGCCGGCGCCGACGTTGCCCATCGCCACCGGGCCGCTGTTCGCGGCCATGCAGGCGTTTGCGCCGAACGAGGGCGTCGGGCCGGAAGTCGAACGGGGCGCAGCGTCCCGGATCGAACAGGATCGCCGAAGGCACGATCGGCACGATCACGCCATTGGCCACCGGCGTGCCGACGCCCTGGGCCGCGAGACACGTCGTGACGCCGTCGGCCGCGGCGAGGCCGTAGGCGCTACCTCCGCTCAGCACGACCGCGTGCGCGGTGCCGACCGCCTTCTCCGATTTCAGGAGATCGGTCAGTCGCGTCCCTGGCGCGCCGCCACGCTGCGTCACGCCGGCGGTCGCGCCGCCGCGGGCGATGATGGCGGTCGTGCCGGTCATGCCGCCGGTCCCGTTCGTCACCGTGTAATGGCCAACCTCGATGCCGGGGACGTCGGTGATGGCGTTTTTCGCGCCGGGGGTCTGCGGCAGGGTCTGCGCGGAAGCCGGAGCGGCCAGGGCCAGCAGGGCGAGCAGCGCGCCGAGAGGAGTGTCGAATCGCATGGTGGGTCCCTCCTCTTACTGCCCGTTCCGGCATGCGGACGGGAAGGTGTCGCAGTAGCTCGGCTGGCACGTGGTCGACTTCGCCGCCAGCAGCGCATGAACGATCGCGCGCGAGACCCGCATTCGCGCCCGCCGTGCCGATCTGGGTGACCACCGCATTCGCGTCGCCGAGCGTGCTCATCGCGGAGCTCGTTGGTCCCGAGAACGAAGAGCGTGTCGCTGTCGCCCGGCGTGTGCGCGGGGCTGACGGCGCGCGGATGCCGTCGTCGGCCATCTCCGCGATCTTCGTCGCCTGCGATTTCGTCAGCTGCACGTTGGTCGCGACGACGGCGTTGGTGCCGCTGCGCAGCGCCCGCCGGGAAGGCTCGGCGGGATCCGATTGCGCTGGCCGCCCGCCTTCGTCAGCGGGCGGAACTCGTTGCCGAGCTCGAGCGATGCCGCCAGGAGATCGCCGCCGGCATCGTAGGCAGTACCTTCGGAGTTCAAGGAGACGAGCGCGCCGACGATGATGCCGTTCGGCAGGACGACGCTCGCCGTTGCCGATGCCGCCCTTGACGCCGCCCGAGATACCGCGCCGGTGCCGGCGCCGACATTGCCTTGCGCGACCGCGCCGCCGCTCGCGGCCATGCATGCCTGGAAACCGGAGTTGAAGTCCGGTCGGGTGGCCGGCGGCGCGTTGCAGGTCGCCCGGTCGAACGAGACGGCAGTCGGCGCGATCGGCACGACGGGTTCAGGGCCGCCGACGGGGAAGCCGATGCCGCTGGCTTCGAGGCAGCGCATCACGCCGCTGGCTGCGGCGAGGCCGTACATGCTGCCGCCGCTCAGCACGATCGCGTTCATCGTCTCGACCATGTTGTCGGGACGCATGAGGTCGGTTTCGCGCGTGCCGGGCGAGCCGCCGCGCTGGGTCACGCCGCCGGGAACGCCGGGGGCAGCCGTGAAGCTCACGGCGCGCACGACATCGTGCCGGCGTCGGCGCCGGTGAAGTGGCCGACGGTGATGCCGGTCACGTCGGTGATCGCGTTGTTGGGGCCGGGTTTCTGGGCGATCGCCGAGCCGGCGATGCCGGCAAGCAGCAGCGCAAGACGACGGTGCGCAAACGAGGAGGTCTCATCGTGCTCTCCTGTTCTGGGGGAAAAGATGTTTGCGCAAGTCGAGCGACGATGTCAACCCGGTTGCGCGCTTCGGCTACCCTGACGGGCCTCTTCTTCCACTGGTCTCATGTTCGCCTTCTTCGAAACCCGCATCCGCCCGACGCTCGGCCGCCCGGCACGCCACCCCCGCCCGGCCTCCTCGCCTTCTACTGGCACTTCGTCCGCCAGACCCGCGGCCTCTACGCCGCGATGTTCGCGACCGGCCTCGCGGTCGCGCTGATCGACACGCTCGATCCCGGTCTTCATCGGCCAGCTCGGTCGCCCTGATGGAGACGCGCCGACCGCCTCGCCGCGTTCCGCGCACGCGCTGCCGGCGCTGCGTCGGCATGGCGCTACTCGTCGTCGATCGGCCGGCCGCTCGCGCTGCTCGCCGACAGCCTCGTCCGCAACAACGCCGTCGTGCCCGGCGTGACCAGCCTGATCCGCTGGCAGAGCCACTGGCACGTCGTGCGGCAGAGCTGGCCGTTCTTCCAGAACGACTTCGCCGGCCGCATCGCCAACCGCGTCATGCAGACCGGCAACGCGGTGCGCGAGTGCGTCGTCTCGAGCATCCGCGCCGTCTGGTACATCGCGATCTACGGCATCAGCGCGCTGCATCCTGATGGCGTTCGCCGACTGGCGCCTCGCCGTGCCGACGGCGCTCTGGGTCGACGGGCTACGTGGTCTTCCTCGCCTACTTCGTGCCGCGCATGCGCGACCTCTCGAAGGCGTCGTCGGAGCAGCGCTCGCACGTGATGGGCCGCGTCGTCGACAGCTACACCAACATCCTCACCGTCAAGCTGTTCGCGCGCGCCCGCGACGAGGACGCCTACGTGCGCGAGGTGATCGAGCAGCACACCGGCGCGATCGCCGCCCACATGCGCGCTCATCACCCGCTTCATGCTCACCCTCTCGGTCGATGAACGCGCTGCTGCTGGTCGCGCACGGCGGCGATCGGCATCGTCCTGTGGAGCGAGGGCGCGGTCGGCGCCGGCATCGTCGCGACGGCGCTGCCGCTCGCCTGGCAGATCGCCAACGTCGTCGGGCTGGGTGAGCTGGGAGGTGACCGGCATCTTCGAGAACATCGGCATCGTCCAGGAGGGCATGGAGACGATCGCCGTGCCGCACACGCTGGTCGACCAAGCCCGGCGCGCGCGAGCTCGAGGTGCCGCGCGGCGAGATCCGCATCGAGCACCTCACCTTCACCTACGGCCGCGCCGACGGCCGGCGCGTGCTCGACGACCTCGAATCTCGTCGTCGCGCCCGGGCGAGCGCGTCGGCCTGGTCGGCCGCTCGGGCGCGGGCAAGTCGACGCTGGTCAACCTGCTGCTGCGCTTCCACGAGGTCGAGCAGGGCTCGATCCGCATCGACGGCCAGGACATCGGCCACGCGACGCAGGAGAGCCTGCGCGCCGCGATCGGCATGGTCACGCAGGACACGTCGCTGCTGCACCGCTCGATCGCCGCCAACATCGCCTACGGCCGGCCGGGCGCGACGCCGGCCGAGATCGAAGCGGCGGCGCGGCAGGCGCAGGCGCACGAGTTCATCGCTCGACCTGGTCGACTGGAAGGAGCGCACCGGCTACGACGCGCACGTCGGCGAGCGCGGCGTCAAGCTTTCGGGCGGCCAGCGCCAGCGCATCGCCCTCGCGCGCGTGATCCTGAAGGACGCTGCCGATCCTGATCCTCGACGAGGCGACCTCCGCGCTCGACAGCGAGGTCGAGCTCGCGATCCAGGACCAGCTGCGCGACGCTGATGCAGGGCAAGACCGTGATCGCGATCGCGCACCGGCTCTCGACCATCGCGCGCATGGACCGGCTGGTCGTGCTCGAGCAGGGCCGGATCGTCGAGCAGGGCACGCACGACGAGCTGCTGCGCCTCGGCGGCCACTACGCGCTGCTGTGGAAGCACCAGTCGGGCGGCTTTCTGCCGGCGCAGGGACTGGGCGCGGGCCTGCCGGGGCACGTTCGTGTCGACGAGGAAGCGCTCGTCGCGATCGGCGGCGACGACGACGAGCCGCGCGGGCCTGAGCTCGGCGGCTTGGCGCCGGTACGCGGCGCCGAGAACCGCTCGTCGCGATCGGCGCGAGAACGACCGCGGCAACGTGCCGGAGCGCCACAATCGCGCCATGACGTTCGAACGCGTCCGCTTGCTGTTGCTGGGGATGGGCGGCGTCCTGCTGGCGGCGGCCGGGCTCTGGATCGGCGCTCACGCCCGGCGAGCTCAGCAGCCGATTCTGGGGCGCATTCTGGCGTGATCTTCTTCGGCGCCGCGACGGTGGTGACATGGCGCCTGGCGTTGAAAGGCCAGTCGCTGCCCAGGCAGACCGGCCGCTCGTTCCGGTTCCAGCAGCTCATCGTCCCCGGCATCCTGATCTTCACCCTGCCGTGGGGGCTGAAGCTCTGGTTTTGCCTGCCGCTGCTCGTGCGCCTGGGGCGTCCTTCTGCCGCAGTACCGCGACCGACGCGCGCTCCTACTGCGCGCCGCCGTCTTCGCCGCGTTGATCGCGATCGCGCAAGCGCTCTTGTTCTGCCTCGGCAGCGTCGCCGGCATCCAGGAAGCGCAGGGCGCGGGCAGCGTCGCGCTGCACGTCTTCTTCTTGCTCATGGTGCTGTGGCTCGATGGCCGTTGCTGTGGGAAGTGCGCGACCGCCTGGGCTTCGCGCGCAGCGCGGAGTTCGATGAGCGACGACAGTCCTCGCCAAGATCCGCTGATCGCGGACGCCGCCTCCTCGATCGAGGAGATCGAACCGGAGATGAGACGAAGGAAATTCGTGGCGTTGCTCGGCGCGGCGCCGCTGCTGGGCATCAGGCGCGCGCAACGCGCTGCCGGTCGTCGGCTTCGCGAATCGGTCTCTCCCGACACCTACGCCTTCAACGTCGCCGCATTCCGCGAGGCGCTGGCGAAGGCGGGCTTCATCGAAGGCACGCAACGTCCGCATCAGTACCGCTGGGCCAGGGGCGACTACTCGCGACTGCCGGCGTTGGCGGCCAGGCTCGCGGCGCTCAACGTCGCCGGCCATCGCGGCGACGGGCGACATCGCTTCGGCGCGGGCAGCGAAAGCGGCGACGAGCACCATCCCGATCGTCTTCACCATCGGCGCCGATCCGTCGGCCACGGCCTCGTCGCTGAGCGCGGTCAGCCGGGGGCAACGTCACCGGCGTCAACCTGTTCTCGTCGATCCCTGAGTGCCAAGCGCATCGAGCTGCTGACCGAAATCGCGCCCAAGGCGCGCCGCATCGCCCTCGTGATGAACCCCGACAACTTCACCGCCAAGGCGCGAGACAGGACAGAAGGGATCGCCGGCGCACGCGCTCAATCGCGAAGCCTTCGTGGTCAACGCGCGGAGGCCCGACGAGATCGGCCGCCCTCGCCGAGCACGCTGCGCCTCGAGGCCGACTCCTATGTCACCGCGAGCGACCCGCTCATCCTCGATCGCGCGGCGAGATCGTCGCCTTCGGCAGGCGCCGACGGCCTTCCGGCGTCGGCTTCGTACGCGCCAGTTCGCCACCCTCGGCTCGCTCCTCAGCTACTGGGCCGAGCATCACCTGGATGTACCACCAGGCGGGGTCCTAGCATCGGCGGGATCCTGAAAGGGCGAAACCCGCGGAGCTGCCGGTGATGCAGCCGACCGGTTCGACTCGTCGTCAACCTCAGGTCCGCCGCCACCCTCGGCCTCGAACCGCGGCCGAGCCTGCCATCTGCGCCAACGAAGTCATCAAGTGAACCGATCGTCGTCGGCGCGCGCCGACGACGACAATGCCGCGCCATGACCGAGGCTTCCGCTCCGCCGCTGCCGATCGCCTCTCGATCGATCCGCGCAGCCCGATCCGTTCCGGCCGTGTTCGAGCACGGCGTCGGCATCCGCCTCAATGACAAGGGCGCTTCGACGGGTGCAGGAGTACTGCATCACGCGAGGCTGGATCAAGGTGCCTGCGGGGCAAGACGCTGGATCGCCGGGGCGATCCGCTGCTGATCACCCTGAAGGGCAGGGTCGAAGCGTTCTATCGCTAGGGCGCGGCCGAGCGCCCTACTCGATGAACTTCCGGCGCGCGAACCGATGGTCGCGTTCTGCTTCGCGCGTCGTGGTTGATCCACAGCGCTGCGCGCGCTCGCTGCCTTGACGATCGCTGTCGAGCTTATCCATCGACTGGCGCGATTGCTCGACGTTGTCGTAGTTGAAGCCCGGGACGCCTGGCGCAGCATGGCGAAGTTCTCCTGAAGTGCGCCGCGTCGCCGCTCAGGACGACTGCTCCGGTCTTGGGCAGACGGACGAGCAAGCGATTGATGATCCCGGCGTGTGGCCCGGCGTCGAGAGGATCTTGACCGAGCCGTCGCCGAGGACGTCCGAAATCGCCCTCGAGCCCGGACCATCGCGGTTGGCGCGCAGCCGATCGTAGGTCTCCGGCGCGAAGCCGCACTTCGCCGAGCTCTCGGGCCGAAGCGCCGCGTCGTACTCCGGCCTTCTGGATGTAGAGCGTCGCCGCCGTGAACATGTTTGCCGTTGCCGACGTGGTCGCCAGTGCGTGTGCGAGAACGCGAGGTGAGCTGATCTGGCTCGGCGCGACGCCGATCTCCGCCAGCTGCGAGGCCAGCGTCTTGGTGCGCAGGGCACGCGAGCGCGGGGCCGACGATGCCCTCGGGCCTGTCGGCCAGTGAATCGGCGATATCCCGAGTCCCACATCATCCAGTCGCGGCCGTGCTGGATCAGATAGCGGGTTGTCGCTGAAGACCGCCGGATTGGCCGACGTTGAAGCCGGGCGACCACGGCGAGACATCCGGGATCTGCGCTTCGCCGCAATAGAGGACATAGAGGCGCTGCACGCCGCCGGCCGAAGGCGGCGCCATCGAGCCGCAGCCGCTCACGAGGCTGAGCCAGCGCGAACCCGAACAGGGCGAGGCCGATCCGATCGCAGATCGCCGCGAGCGCGTGCATGGTGTGTCTCGCTTGGCTGCGCAGGTGTCGGGGCAGTGGCTCGGAACTGCGCCTACTCGCGCGTATCCCGGCAGCTCGCGGTCGAGGACGCGCATCATCGCCTCGAAGAACAGCCGCTCGCGCTCGCCGCGCGGATGGCGGTCGTTCGGCGCTCGGCGCCTGCACCCGCGCGACGATCTCGTCGGAGAGGACCTGCAGCGGCCGCCCGGTGCCGAGCGCCAGGACCTGGTTGCGGCAGACGCGCTCGAGCTTGTAGAGCCGCCGGTAGGCCTGCGCCACGGTCGTCGCCGGTGACGAGCACGCCGTGGTTCTTCATGAAGACGATCGGCTTGCCGCCATCAGCCCGCGCCAGGCGCTCGCCTTCCTCGAGCGTCGTCGGCGGTGCCGGTGTAGTCGTCGTCGTAGGCGATCTGGCCGTGAGAAGAACGCCGCGGTCTGGCTCGCCGGCAGCGAGCCGGTTGTCCTGCAGCATGTTGAGCGCGACGCGCCCAGGTCTGGTGCGTGTGCAGCGACGACGCGCGCCCGTGATGCGGTGGATCGGCGCGTGGATGCACTGCGCCGAGGCTCGACGACGCTCGCTCGCCTTCGAGCGTCGCGCCCGGCTTCGTCGAACACGATCAGGTCGCTCGCGCGCGCTTCCGACCAGTGCAGGCCGAACGGCAGGATCAGGTACTGCGATCGTCGCTGCCCGGCACGGTCATCGGTGAAGTGGTTGTCGATGCCTTCCTCGAGCTCGTGCAGCACTGCCAGCCGGTGCGCGGCGGCGGCGAGATTGGACGCGAGCCTCGGCGACCGCATCGGCGAGCGCGCGGCGAGATCAGTCGGTCGGACGGACATCGGCGTTCTCCTCGGTGACGACAACCCCGCGAGCTTACGCTGCAGCGGTGCCGGCTTCAACGCGACGCCAGCGCTGCGGCGATGCGCTGATCGCGGCGTTCGCGTGCTGCGGATCGAGCCAGCGCAGCACGACGACCGCGTCGAGCTCGGGGTCGATCCACGTAGTGGCCGCCGGCGCCGACCATGAACGCGACGCGCGTCGAGGCACCCGGGAAAGGCGCGGCCGCTGCGATTCAGCCAGAGCAGGCGCCCGTACCACGGCGCGATCGGGCAGGCGTCGCCATGCGTTCGATCCACTCGGCGCGCGACGCAGCGCGCGGCCGACAACGACGCCGCCGTCGAGCAGCAGCTGACCGATGCGCGCCTGGTCGCGCGCGCTGATCGACACGCCGCGCCCCAGTGCGATCCGCCCGGAACCGAGGGCACGCGGCCGACGCCGGGCAGATCGATCCAGGCGTCGTCGTAGCCTCCCCAGGCGAAGCCGGCGCCGCCGCCGAGCGGCTGCAGCACCTCTGCTCGAGGAAGACCTCGGGCAGGGGCCTCGCGAGCAGGGTGCAGCAGCGCGCAGCGCGAGCTGGTTGATGCGCACGTCGTTGTATTCCCAGTACGTGCCCGGCGCCTGCGGCGGAGCGCGCGCCGCCTTCGGGCGCCTGCGGCGGGGCGCGGGTCCTGCGCCACCTTGCGCCAGCGGTCGACCGTGTCGGGCAGGCCGAAGACAGCTGCCTTGCCACTCGCTCGTCTGCGTCAGCAGTGTGCGTCCATGTGACGCTGCGGTTGTGCTCGCTGTCGAAGCCGATGCCGGGCAGGCGGCCGACGACGCGCTCGTCCTCGTCGGGCAGGAGGCCCGTCGCGCTGCGGCGACGCCGGCGAGCAGCGCGAGATAGCTCTTGGCGACGCTGAAGGTCAGGTCGGCGCGACCTGGTTCGCCCCACCGCTGACGTCCGCGCCGATGCTGGCGGACGACGCCCGACGCAGGCCACGCCCGTAGCACCGGACCGCGCAGGCGGTTGAACGGCGGCGAGGTCGTCGTGATGGACTCCCACGGCGCCTGGCCCGGTGCACGGGCGCGGCACCGGGGTCCGCGCGGCCAGAGAACCTCGTGCGTCTGCGCGAACTGCGCGGCGTCGTTCAGCGGACTCGACACGCGATTCGTCTCCTCGCGCCAGGCGCGGCTTTCGGGTGGGCGATGCTGCCCGAATCGATTTTCTGCCAGCATGCTCCACTCGTGGCGGTCGATTTGCACCGTTCCCGTTCGACTACCGCTGCGTGTGATCGCCCGACGCGATCCCGCGACCTCCAGCCGAAGGACCTGCCATGACCCAAGCGATCAGCCTTACCTCGGCTTCGACGGCACCTGCGCCGAAGCCCATGCGCTTGCTGAAAAGGCCTTGCGCGGCAAGCTCGAGCTGATGATGAGTGGCGCCGACTCGCCGATGGCCGAGATGATCCCGAAGGAGACCGCGCACCGCATCCTGCACGCGCGGCTGGTGCTGCCCGGCGGCGGCGTGGCTCTACGCCGGCGATGCGCCGACCAACGTTCCCTACGAAGGGATCATCAGGGCGTCGCTATCGCCGTCGACTACCCGACCGTCGCCGAGGCCGAGTCGATCTTCGCCGCACTCTCGGAGGGCGGCAAGGTGACGATGCCGATGTCGCCGGCGTTCTGGGCCAAGCGCTTCGGCATGTGCACCGACCGCTTCGGCACGCCGTGGATCGTCAACGGCGAGCCGGTTCAGCCTGAGCGGGCGTCGCCTTGAAACCGAGAGACGCGAAATGTCCAGAGTCAGGGTCGCCAGCTTCAGCGTATCGCTCGACGGTTACGGCGCCGGTCGGGAACAGAGCCCGAGCATCCGCTCGGGCGTGGCGGCGAGGCGCTGCACGAGTGGGTCCGCTGACGCGAACCTTACAGCGCACGTTGTTCGGCAAGAACGGCGGAACGACCGGGCCCTGACGACGACTTCGCGGCGAGCGGCTCGAGGGCGTCGGCGCCTGATCCCCGGCCGCAACATGTCTCGGCTCCGGTCAGCGGGTCGGGCCCGACGACTCGTCGGGAAGGGTGCGGGGCCGAGTCCGCCTGCGTACCACGCGCCGGTGTTCGTGCTGACGCACCATGCGCGCAAGCCGCTCTGAGATGGAAGCGGAACGACCTTCCACTTCGTCACCGACGGCATCGCCGCGGCGCTGCGGCAGCCTGCGCTGCCGCCGCAGTGGAAAGACGTTCATATGGCGGCGGCGTCTCGGCGGTGACCAGCACCTGCGGCGGCTGGCCGAGCCGACGAGTCCACTCGCGCTGACGCCGGCCCTGCTCGGCTCGGCGAAGCGGCTGCTCGCCGGCATCGACCTGCGCGCGCTCCGGCTTTGAATGCACGCGCCATGTCGCGACCGCGAACGCGCTCCACGTCGTCCTGACGCGGCGCTGAATCGCTGCGGCCGCGCCCGGCGCGCGGGCGGGCGCCGCTTCAGGCCGCGCCTGCAGGCGAGCTGGGTACCAGCCGCTGCCGCGCCCGGCGAGCGTCAGGTCGGAGGATGTTCCAGAGCGGCGTCGGGTCGTGGCGCACTGTAGTGCGGGCCTGCCTAGTCGGCGGTGGCACCGAGCTCCGAGCCCCAGAAGTGGCAGCACCTTGCCCTGGCCGTCCTTGACCCAGCACGTCGAACCGCCGGCCACTTCGCTGCCGTCGCTCCCGAAGCCGCGGTAATCGCGAACGAACTCGTCGCCGACGGTGGCGTAGAACTTGAGGTTGCGCCAGCCGCGCTCGCGCGCGAACGCGAGCTGGCGCTCGACCGGCGAGCGGCCGACCGCGGCGAAGCGCGACCCGCTGCGTCAGGTCGGCCGCCGGGAGTGTCGATCGCGCCGAGGAACGACGTGCACATCGGGCACGGGCCGCTCGCGCTCGGGGCCGTACATCCAGAAGTAGCTGACGAGCGTGTCGTGCCTGCCGAACAGGTCGGCGAGGCCGACGGTCTTGCTGCGTCTCGTCGTCGCAACATGGTCGCGTCGCCTCGCCGCCGGGCAGGAAGCGCGCAGTTGCGCGACGCGCTCGATGTGGCGCCCGAGCTCGATCTCCTCTGACAAGCAGCGCGGTGCGCGCTGCTGCGGTACTCGGCGCTGTCGTCAGCTGGGATAGGAGAAACTTCTGCTCTCGCGGCGGCGTGGCAAGCTCTGGCGGCGGGTTTCGCCTCGGGCATGAAGCGCGCTGTCCTGTTCGATCGTCGGGCGGCGACCATCTTGCCGCCGGGCGCGTCGTGTCTCGTCGGCGCAGCGCAGCCCGCCCTGGCCTCAGGTAGCACTGAAGGCTGCCTCGCGCCGGTCGAACATACCGTAGTCGCGAACGACGCGGACGCGACGCAGGCGTGCGCCTTCCGGCAGCGCGACGCGGTCTTCGAACACTTCGGCGTCGGCCGTCGTTCGCCACGCGGCGGACGATCACGTCGCCAGGTTCACACGGCATCAGCAAGCACGGGTCCCAGGCATGGACGATGGCCGGCGCAGCTGAGGCCGAGCGAATCAGCGCGCACGCCTGCGGCGGTCGCCGCGATCGATCGCCCGCCAGCCGGCATCGCGTCCGATCGCGTGATCGATGTGCCGTCAGCTCGTGCCGAGCCTTCGATCGAGCCCGGCTGGGCTACGGCATGCCGCACGCCGGCGGCAGCGCGTGTCGCGATCAGCTGGCCGCGCGCAGGTGGTAGTCGAGCAAGACGTCGCTGCGCTACGGCCTGCACCTGATGATGCGACGCCGTGACGCGCCAGCGCACTGGTCGACTTCGTCGCGCCAGCTCGACAGCGAGAAGATCCAGCCGGGGCGTCAGGCTGCGGCGGAGTGTTGTCTGACGCAAGCCGTCGATCCCGCTCGAGCTCGGACGCAGCCTTCGCGTAGCGAAGTACGCGTCCACGGTCGGGCTTGGGCTCCTGCACGAACAGGACCGAAGCATGGCGCGTCGCTCGCGATCGCTGGCGCCGTCGCGGATGCAGTCGATCTCGATCTCGAACCACCCCGGCCAGGCGGCGACGCAGACGAAGATTCCGCGCCGGTGGATCGATCGGAAAAGCAGCGCGCGTAGACGGCGTTGACCGCCGCGAAGCGGCGCGACCGAGTGCGATGCAGACGTTGCACTTGGGACTGCGAGCGACGACCCGGCCGCCTCTGAGGCAGAGCTTCATCTGCTTCCAGAACGTCGTCGGTCCGGCGCTCGATCAACGCGGCGACGACCTCGCCGGTGCGGCGGGATCGAACGGCGGTAGGCCGGAAACGTAAACCGTGCGCCGCTGCGCGCGACGAGCTCCGAGTCGGTGCCTTCAGCGCTCGAGATAGCTCGTGGCAGGGGTTCTGACGGCCGGATGACTTCTCAGGGCACGACGATTCGCGATGCCCTCGGCGGGCGGTGTGAAATCGTCCTCATGATCCAGCCGGTGCGGTTCACGCGAGCGAAATCGTCAGCGCGAGACGGCGCACTAGCGCGCCGGCGAGATGGAACCTCCACTCGTGGCCGACCTCAGGCGCCGGGGTTGGGAGACGATCGCCCCGGCGAACGGCGCACGGTCACCGCGTGCCGTCGTGGCGCGATGCCGATCGCGCTCGCTGGCGCGACGGATCAAGCTGCCAGGCCGCGCAGCGAACGCAGTCGTCGTCGGCGTGCAGCCGGTCGACCACCTCAGCTCTGGCGCAGCGCCTCGATCTGCGGCGCTGCGCTGGTCGGCGTTCCGCTCAGGCCGGAGGTGCGCAGGCGTGAGCGGTGACGATCGCCCGATACGCGACACTGGGCGCCTGCGGATCGGCGTGCTGGCTGCATTCGAGCGTCGCCGCGCAGCCACCGGATCGAGCGCATGGTCGTACTCGGTGTCGATGCCGTAGCGCGGGTCGAGTCGAGCGTTTGCCTCGGGATGGGCGCACTGGAGCTCGCGCCGGCGCAGCGTGCCGCGGCGTAGGTGCTGAGCCAACCGGGTCGACGGCGCGCGCTGATCGCCAGGCCGCGCGCCGCCAGCGCCTGCTTCGCGCGCGGCCTGTGCGAACGGCTCGATCGGCGCCGGCGTTGTCGCGTCAGGGCCAGGAAGGCGAACGACACCCGGGGGCGGTGAACGAGTGCAGGTCGAGCAGCACCTCCGTTGGCGGCGAGCAGCGGTGACAGGCAGTTGGCGACGTAGTCCTCGTTCTCGCGCGGCGTCTCGGTCGGGGCGAGACTTGCGGTTCAGGTTGCGGTCACCGGCGCGCGCCCGGCCGCGTAAGGCGAAGCGTTGGTCGGCACCAGCGCTCAGCTGTGCCTGGCCTGCAGGCGCAGCGCGCGCCGTGTGTCGAGCTCGCGCGCGACGCGTCGATCGCGTGCGTGCCGCAGGTCTCGTTGCCGTGGACCGCGCCCAGGACGATGAGCCGCCGTGCCGCTGCGCGGTCCGGCGTAGGCGATCGATTTGAAGGGTCGCATCGCCCGCGATCGTATCGACGAAACGGCCGCCGTGCGCCGGGCGTTGCGCGCCGGCGCTTCAGCTCGACCGGGAGGTGGACTCGGCGAGCCGCTTCTTCCTCGGCCAGCAGCTTCTCCTCTGGCGCGGCGCTGCGCCTCGCTTTCCTTGCCGCCCTCGAGCTCGGCGGGCTGCGTCACCGGGTTGAGCTCGAGGCCGCCGAAGTCGGTCGCCTGCGGCTCGCCGCGCTTGCTCTTCAGCTTGATGTTCAGGCGCAGCTCGTTGGCCGAGTCGGCGTTGCGGAGCGCCTCGTCGAAGCCGATCAGCGCCGGCGTCGTAGAGGTCGAACAGCGCGCGCGTCGAAGGTGCACATGCCGAGCTCGCGCGAGCGCGCCATGATGCTCTTGATCTCGTGGAACTCGCCGTTGAAGATGCGTCTCGGCGATGGTCGGCGTGTTGAGCAGGATCTCGATCGCCGCCGAGCGGCCCTTGCCGTCCTCGCGCCGCACCAGCCGCTGCGAGACGATCGCCGCGCAGGTTGGCCGAGAGGTCCATCAGCAGCTGCTTCCTGCCGCTCCTCGGAGAAGAAGTTGATGATCCGCTCGATCGTCTGGCTGGCGCTGTTGGCGTGCAGCGTGCCGAGGCAGAGGTGCCCGGTCTCGGCGAAGGCGATCGCGTGCTCCATCGTCTCGGCGTCGCGGATCTCGCCGATCAGGATCACGTCGGGCGCCTGGCGCAGCGGTGTTCTTCAGCGCGTGGTGCCAGAGCTGCGTGTCGATGCCGACCTCGCGGTGCGTCACCAGCGACATCTGCGACGGATGCACGTACTCGACCGGATCCTCGACCGTGATGATGTGGCCGGGCGAGGTGCGGTTGCGATGGTCGATCATCGCCGCCAGCGAGGTCGACTTGCCCGAGCCGGTGGCGCCGACCACGAGCACGAGGCCGCGCTTGGTCATCATCACGTCCTTCAGCGATCTCGGGCAGCTTCAGCTTCTCGAAGTTCGGGATCTCGGAGGCGATCGTCCGGATCACCATGCCGACGCAGCGCTGCTGGACGAAGACGTTGACGCGAAAGCGCGAGACGCCCGGGAATCGAGATCGCGAAGTTGCACTCCATCTCCTTGGCGAACTCCGGCGCGCTGGCGTCTCGTTCATCAGCGCAGTGGCGCCAGCATCCGCGTCACCTCGGGGCTGAGCTTCTGCGTGCGTCAGCGGCTTCATCGCGCCCTGCGACTTCATGCTCGGCGGGAAGTCGGCGGCGATGAACAGGTCGGAGCCGCCGGCCTGGCTCATGGTCGCCAGCAGCTTGTGCATGTAGGTGCGGGCTTGTTCTTCGGTGAAGGCGGTCGACATGGTGCTCCGTCGAGGCAGAGAGGCCTTAGCAGACCATCTGCGCGCTGCGCAGGACGCGGGGCCGACGGTGATTTATCAGCCCGCGAGGAGGTCGCCATGCAATCGACAGCACTGATGAAAAAGGCGCGGGGAAAAAAGCACGCTTTGGCCGTGGCGCTGACGTTCCGGGCGAGACACCGCGCGGGCGTGCGACGGCACTCGGCACGCGGCATGATTTCTTTGGCCGGCCACAGAATACCGCAGGTCGAGCGGGCATCGCGTGATGCCATGCGCGCAGCCGGCCCGGGCGCGGAGTCGACCCGCCGCCCGTGCGCGATATACACGCTGTCCGCCTGGTTCCTCAGCGAGGCGCCATCAGATAAGTCCTACGGGCAGAGGCAGCGATCGCCCTGGCGATCCGCGAGGTCAACTCACCAATCCTCGACAAGCTTCGTTTCCTGGCCCGAGCTCGGTCTCGCCAAGCGCGATCTGCTCCAGTACTACGCCGACGTCGGCGCCGGTGCTGCTGCCGCACCTCCGTCGACCGCGGCGATGGTGATGAAGCGCTATCCCGACGGCGCCGACGGGCGAGTTCTTCTTCATGAAGCGCGCGCCGACGCCGCGGCCCGACGTGGATCGAGACCTGCGCGATCGAGCACGCGCTCGGGCAACGTGATCGACTTCCCGATGATCCAGGACCTCGCCGTCGCTGCTCTGGGTCGTCAACCTCGGCTGCATCGACCTGAACCAGTGGTACGCGCGCTGCGACGACGTCGATCGTCCGGACTATCTGCACTTCGACCTCGATCCCGGTTCCCGAGGCAACCTACGCCGAACGCGTGCGGAGACGGCGCAGGTCGTTCGCGCCGGGCTGCAAGGCCTGGGGCATGAGAGCCGATCGTAAAGACCACCGGATCGCGCGGCCCGCACGTCTACGTGCGTCTGCCCGATCGTTCACGGGCCGACGCAGAAGGAGGTCTGGAGCTCGCCAACGCGTTTCGCGTTTCGAATCGCCGCGCTACGCCCCGAGCTCGTCGTCACCGCCAGTACCGGATCGCAGCGGCTGGTCGGCCGCGTCCTGGTCGACTACTAACCAGGAACGCGTGGGGCCGCAACGCTCGCCTCGGCCTACTCGCCGCGGCTCCCGCCCGCTCGCCACCGTGTCGCGCGCCGCTGCGCGTGGGACGAGCTCGAGGCGGGCGCGCGGATCGAGGACTTCGACCTGCGCAACATGCCGGCACGGATCGCCCGTGTCGGCGACCTCTGGGCGCCGCTGCTCGCCGAGCGCGGCCGCTTCGATCTCGCGACCTTGCTGCGCCGCTGAGGCGCTGGCGGGCGCGCGGCGCCCGGCAACGCCCTTCACTGGCGTGGGCTCGCCCTCGCTGTTGATGGCGGCGATCGTCGGACCTGGCTGCGATCCCATCTGCATGCGTGGTCGACGCCGCGGAAGTTGTAGGTGACGTCGTGAGTATCTGCGGCGTCGTCGAAGCGACGTTCTCGCAGCGACGCACGTCGCGTCCGGAATGCGGATCCCTGGAGCGATCGACGTTGGCGCCGAGCGCGCCGCCGGCGACAGCGCCGCCGATCGTCGCCACCGTCCGAGCCGCTGCCGCCGCCGATCTGGTGGCCGATGATGCCGCCGAAGAGGACGCCGCCAGATGATGCCGCCGGGAACGTTCCGCCACCAGTGCGCGTCCGTTCCGGCGCTCACGGTGCTAACAGCTGCATGGCTT
>ERZ1370068.6307-contig-5299_pt1 | contig 47326 bp, 63 predicted proteins | sample MGYA00561227_ERZ1370068 | MGnify/ENA primary metagenome ERZ1370068 (study PRJEB38410, sample SAMEA6850437) | metagenome | study: Metagenomic assessment of the ecological functions of the soil: analysis of the soil microbiota associated with the... | reverse complement strand
GTTGTACTTCGTTCAGTTACGTATTGCTACCGGCGCGTCATCGGTCGTGGAGCCGGTTGCCTGCAAGCCCGGGCATGATTCGGTCGAGGACGGGCGCCGCCAGTTCCGAACAGCGCGTCGAACCTCCCTTGGCCGAGCTCGGCAGCCAGCGTCTGGAGTGCCTGGCGATCGGTGCGTACGGCAGACCGCCATCACCGCAGGGCGACGCAGCCACCGATCGAGACACGCGCCCGCGTTCCCGGAGCGAGTCGTGCGAAGCTCCCTCGACGAGGCGCGTCTTGCCGATCCCGGCCTCACCGCTGATCAGAACCGTAGTCGACTCTTGAGCTGCGCGTTCGAGTGCCTCGCTCATCAGGCCGACCTCGATCGTCCGCCCGACTGAGCGTCTCGCTCGCGACGCGCTCGCCATCGGATGATCATACGGGTGGCACTCGCTCCACCCGATCGGGGCTGGCGGGTACCATCGCCTTCCCGCCGGTAGATCCCGCGGTCCCGGTTGAGCCAGGAGTCCACGGCGCGTGAAGATCCGGAAGCCGACGCGAAGTCCCTCCTCGTCGCCGGGGCCTGCCGGTCCCGCCGTGGGCGGTCGCGACGACCGTCGACGAGGCGCGCGCGGCCGTCGGGCGGTTCCTCGCCGGCGGCGCGCGGCAAGGTCGGTGATCAAGGCCCAGGTGCTCGTCGGCGGCCGCGGGCAAGGCCGGCGGCGTCGAAGCTCGCCGGATCGGCCGGACGAGGCCGAGCGAGGTCGCGAGCGGCGATCCTCGGCATGGACGATCAAGGGCATCACCGTCCGCAAGGTCCTCGTCGGCGCCGGCCGCGGACATCGTCAAGGAGTACTACCTCGTCGGCCGTGCCTCGATCGGGCGGCGCGGCGGATCCTGCTCATGGGCTCGGCCGAGGGCGGCGTCGAGATCGAGCAGGTCGCCGACGAACGGCCGGAGGCGATCGTCCGCGATCCACGCCGACCCGACGCTCGGGCTGCCGCGACCAGGCAGCGCGCGCAGATGGCGTTCGCGCTCGGGCTCGGCGGCTCACCTCAAGGCCGCGGTCGCGATCGCCAAGGGCCTCGTCCGGACGATGCTCGCCTACGACGCCGACCTCGTCGAGATCAACCCGCTCGCGATCGTCCGCGAGGCGCGGCGCCGACGGCACCGCCGTCGAGCGGCTCGTCTGCCTCGACGCGAAGGTCACCCTCGACGACTCCGCGCTCGCCCGCCACCCGAGGCTCGAGGACGCTCCGCGACCCCGACGAGGAGGACCCGGCCGACCGCGAGGCGCGCGAGGCCGGCCTCACGCTTCATCAAGCTCGACGGGCACGATCGGCTGCATGGTCAACGGCGCCGGGCTCGCGATGACGACGATGGACCTCGTGAAGCGGGCCGGCGGCGAGCCGGCGAACTTCCTCGACATCGGCGGCGGGGCGCGGGCCGACCAGGTCGCCGCGCGCGATGCGCCTGATCCTCGCCGACCCGAAGGTCAACGCGATCCTCGTGAACATCTTCGGCGGCATCACCCGCGGCGACGAGGTGGCCCGCGGGCTGATCGAGGCGCGCGCGCCAGCAGGACGCGCGACGTGCCGATGGTCGTCCGGATCGTCGGGACGAACGCGGCCGAGGCGGCGCGTGCTCGCTCGGAGCAGGCGCAGCTTCGCGACCGCGCGTCGACCCTCGACGACGCCGCCGCGAAGGCCGTCGCCGGCGTCGCGACGGACGCGGCGGCGATGAGCATCCTCGATCGGGCGCGCGACGCGGCTCGTGGTCCAGGGCATCACCGGCCGCGAGGGCGAGTTCCACGCGCCGGGCGATGCTCGGCTACGGGACCCGCGATCGTCGCCGGCGTGACGCCCGGCAAGGGCGGCCAGACGCGCGCTCGACGGCAGCGGTCCCGGTCTTCGACACGGTCGCCGAGGCGGTCCGCGAGACCGGCGCGAACACGTCCTGCATCTTCGTCCCGGCCGGCGGCGCGCCGGACGCGGTCATCGGAGGCGGCCGCGGCCGGGATCGCGACGATCTTCTGCATCACCGAGGGCATCCCGGCGCTCGACATGATCCCGGTCGTCGACGGCGGTCCAGCGCGGCCGGCGCCCGGCTGATCGGCCCGAACTGCCCCGGCGCCACGTCGCCGGGCCGGGCCAAGGTCGGGATCATCCCGGGCTCCGATCCACCGCGAGGGCCGCGTCGGCGTCGTCTCGCGCTCCGGCACGCTCACCTACGAGGCCGTCCAGGCGATGACCGACGCCGGGCATCGGCCAGTCGACGCTGCGTCGGCATCGGCGGCGACCCGGTCATCGGGACGACGTTCCTCGACGTCCTCCAGCTGCTTCGCCGCCGACCCCGACACCGACGCGATCGTCCTCATCGGCGAGATCGGCGGCGCGGCCGAGGAGGAGGCCGCGGCGTGGGCCGGCCGAGCACCTCGCGCGACGTGCCGAAGGCGGCGTTCATCGCCGGCCGCACGGCGCCCGAGGGCAAGCGGATGGGCCACGCCGGCGCGATCATCTCGGGCGGCGCGGGCACGGCCGCGTCGAAGGTCGCGGCGCTCGAGGCGGCCGGGTTCCGCGTCGCGGGCTCCCCGACCGAGCTGCCGCAGCTCCTCCGCGACGCCGGCTACCGCGGCTAGCGTGCGGGAGCGCGGACGCGATGAGGCGCGCTGATGGACCTGATCGCCGGCGAGGCGCGCGAGCATCCTGCATCGTCGATCGCCGTCGACGACTCGCCGGGCCTCCAGGATCGCGACCGGTTCGCGGCCCACCTCTCGCTCGGCGGCGGGCTCTGACCCGACCTGGCTCGACCTCTTCTGCCGAGGCGGCCCGGACCGTGACCGGCTGCGACGCGCCGGCCGACTTCATCGACGCCCGGCGCGGACCTCGACGCGCCCCTGCGCAGCTGACGAGCGCACCGTCGGAGCGGGTCGACCCGCCGCTGGATCAGCGCGGTCGCGATGATCCCGAGACCACGACGTCGGCGCGGTCGCCGGCCGCTGGATCGACCTCGTCGAGGAGGACGTCGGCGAGCTGCCGCGCGAGGAGAAGCCCTGGATCCGCCAGCTCGCGGGCGAGATCGTCGGCTTCTGCCCGCGCACGCCGACCGTGCGCCCGCGACGTGCTGTTCGTGCCTGGTCGCTCGAGCGTGGCCTCGATCGCGACCGGTCCCGAAGCGTCGACCCGGCCGACGCGGTCCGCGCCAACAACGAGCTCTGGGACGAGTGGACCCGGATCCACGACGGGCCTCCGCGTTCTACGACCTCGAGGGCTTCAAGCGCGGCGGCGATCCGGCTCCGCGACTACGAGCGTCGAGGAGATCGGCGACGTCGCCGGGCTCGAGCTGCTCCACCTCCAGTGCCACTTCGGGATCGACACGCTGTCGTGGGCACGGCTCGGGGCGCAGCGTCACCGGCGCGGACTTCAGCCAGGCCGCGGTCGACCTCGCGACTCGACCGCCGCCGAGATCGGCCTCGCCGGACGGGCGCGCTTCGTCCGAGTCGAACCTGTTACGACCTGCCGGACGTCCTCGACGGGCGACTTCGACATCGTCTACACGTCGCGCGGCGTCCTCGGCTGGATGCCCGACATCCGCGCGCTGGGCACAGGTCGTCGCCCACTTCGTCACGCCCGGCGGCCGCTTCTTCATCACCGAGATCCACCCGGTCGCCGAGGCGTTCGAGAACGAGGGCGTCGACGCCCGGCAGAGCTACGGCTCGTCTACCCGTACTGGGAGCATCGCGCGCCGCCTCGCCTTCTCGACAACGGGCTCGTACGCCGATCCGGACGGCTCGGTCAGCGTCCCAGACAGCGAGTACGGCTGGGACCACGGCCTCGGCGAGATCGTGACCGCGCTCATCGAGGCCGGGCTGCAGGATCGACGCTCCGCGGTACCCGTTCAGTCGACTGGAAACTGGACTTCCTGACGGAGTCGGAGAACGCCTCGTGGAGGCTACCAGGATCGGTCCAGGGCGAGTTGCCGCTGTTCTTCTCGCTCCTCGCGACGAACCACAGCGGCTCGGTAGCCGGGAGACTCGCGCCCACGCGGGGCCGCCGGGCGCCTCGATCAGCTCGGCGGACGCATCGCCAGCGGCATCTGCGGATGAAGAACTGCGACCGGCCCTCCGCACTTTCGGGGGCGGTGTCGCGATCGCTCTGACGCCGTCGATCTCGAGGCGGAGCAGCGTCTCGGCGAGGTTCGCGACCTCGACAGACGGGCAGTGGTGGATGCCCTCGCCACTCTTCGCGAGGAAGCGGGCCACGCCGGTCGTGTCGTCGGTCGGCTCGACGAGCTCGATCTTCGACTCGCCGACGCGGCAGAACGCGATCCGGCCGATCCTAGCGGCGATGTCCTCCGACGACGTCGGCTCGCAGGCCGAGCGTGTCGCGCCAGAAGGCAAGCGCCGCGTCGAGGGACAGACGACGACCGCGACGTGGTGGACCGCCCGAGCCGGCGGACGCGCTCGGGCACTTGGTTCGCGGAAGGGCGGGCGGGCATCGCGCCAGAGCGTACAGTGTCGGGCAGGCATGAGCGAGTCGGCGACCGTCAATCGCGGATCCGCGTCCCGGCCGCGATCGACCGACCTCCGCCGGGCCCATGACCGATCGGCCCGCCTCGGCGTGCCGGCCCACGTCACGATCCTCTACCGTTCGCGGACGGTTCGGAGTTGACGCCGGCGGTCCGCGAGAGGTTGGCCGCGATCGCCGGCAGGTTCCGGACCTTCGAGGTCAGGTTGCGCGTCGGCCGCCCGCTGGCCCGGCGTCGCGTCCTACCTCGAGCCCCAATCAGCTCGCGGTTCTCGGCCTGATCGACATCTCCGCGGCGGCCTTTCCGGAGGCATCCGCCGTATGCCGGCACGATCGACGAGGCGATCCCCACCTGACGGTCGCCGAGAGCTTAACGCGGGCCGCTCGACGAAATCCTCGCCGCGGCACGTGCCGCCCTTCCCTTCGAGGCGGCGGCTGAGGCACTCGGAGGTGCTGGCCGAGGACGCCGATGGCCGGTGGCGCCGCCGCTGGCGCCTGCCGGTTCGGACCCTGAGCCCCCCGGATCGCGGGCGCCGTGGCAGGCCACGATTTCGCGCTGAAGGCTCGCGCGCGAGCGCGCCAGCCCGCGGATCGGTGCATGACAGGCCACAACGCCGGGGGTCGAGCCCATCGCGAGCGGCTTCGGTCAGGATCGTGGCACCGGAAGCAGCGTCAGACCGTGATCAGCTCGCGGTGCTCGCCCCAGGCGGCCCGCAGCCGGTCGCTGATCTCGCCGACCGTCGCGTAGGCGCTGACCGCCTCGATCGATCGGCGGCATGCAGGTTGCTCGTCGCCGCGGGCCGCGTCGCTCGAGCCGGCGCATGCGCGGCCGTCCCAGGCCGCGCGCGGTCGCGCTCGGCGCGGACCCGCCGGACGCGCTCGACCTGGCGCCGCTCGCCTTCGGGGTCGATCCGCTGGAGTCGGCGGGCGCTCGCGCGCCTCGTCGTCGCGGAAGCGGTTGACCCCGACGACGACCTGGTCGCCGCGCTCGATCGCCTGCTGGACGCGGTAGGCGGACTCCTGGATCTGGCGCTGCTGGAAGCCGCGCTCGATCGCGGCGAGCGTGCCGCCCATCGGCGTCGATCTCGTCGAGGTAGGCCCGTGGCGGCCGCCTCGAGCTCGTCGGTCAGGCGTCTCGACGAAGTACGAGCCGGCCAGCGGGTCGGGCGTCTCGGTGACGCCCGCCTCGTAGGCGAGGATCTGCTGGGTCCGGAGGGCGAGCCGGGCGGCCTCCTCGGTCGGCAGGGCGAGCGCCTCGTCGCGCGACGTTCGTGTGCAGGCTCTGGGCGCCGCCGAGCACCGCCGCGAGGGCCTGGACCGTCGTCCGGACGACGTTGTTGTCGATCGACTGGGCGGTCAGCGATCGAGCCGCGCCGTCTGGACGTGGAACCGGCAGCACCATCGACCGCGGCGTTCGATCGCCCCGAAGCGCTCGCGCATGATCCGCGCCCACATCCGGCGGGCCGCCCGGAACTTGGCGACCTCCTCGAACAGCTCCGACCAGGCGGCGAAGAAGAACGACGGCGCGGCGGCGAAGTCGTCGACGTCGAGGCCCCGCGCGACGGCCGCCTCGACGTAGGCGATCGCCGTCGGCGAGCGTGAACGCCAGCTCCTGGGCCGCGGTCGCCCCGGCCTCGCGCATGTGGTAGCCCGAGATCGAGATCGTGTTCCAGCGCGGGCAGCTCGCGCGGCGCAGAACTCGAAGACGTCGGTCACGAGGCGCATCGACGGCCGCGGGCGGGTAGATGCACGTGCCGCGGGCGATGTACTCCTTGAGGATGTCGTTCTGGATCGTGCCCGCGATGCCGCTCGCGCGGCGACGCCCTGCGCGCTCGGCCGCGGCGACGTACAGGGCGAGCAGGATCGGCGGCCGTCGAGTTGATCGTCATCGACGTGCGTGACCTCGCCGAGCGGCAGCCCGTCGAGCAGGATCTCCATGTCGGCGAGGCGTCGAGATCGGGACGCCGACCCGGCCGACCTCGCCCTCCGCCTGCGGCGCGTCCGAGTCGTAGCCCATCTGGGTCGGCAGGTCGAACGCGACCGACAGCCCGGTCTGGCCCTGCTCGAGCAGGTAGCGGAAGCGCCGGTTCGTCTCCGCGGCGGTCGCGAAGCCGGCGTACTGGCGCATCGTCCAGAAGCGGCTGCGGTACATCGTCGCCTGGACGCCGCGGGTGAACGGGTACTCGCCCGGCCGGCCGAGGTCGCGCTCCTCGTCGAGGCCGGCCGTGTCGGCCGGGTCGTCGGCGGTGTAGACGTCCGGCGATCTCGATGGTCGCGACGCTCGGTCGCGAACCGCTGCGCGCCGCTCGCGGGCCGGCCTCGGCCGCTGGTCGCGCGCCGGGTCGCGCGTCGCGCCAGCGCTCGCGACGGCGTCGGGCGGCGTCATCGCGATCACCGACCAGCGAGGTCGCCCGAGCTCGACCGTGTCGGCCGGCCGCGACCGCGACCCGCTCGACGGTGCCCGGCGCGCGGCGCGCGGAGCTCGTTCTGCATCTTCATCGCCTCCACCGACGAGCAGCCGGCTCGCCGGCCGCGACCGCGTCGCCCGCCGACGACGCGACGGAGGCGACCCGCCCGGGATGATGGCACGGACCTCGAGCCGGCCCGTGGCGACGGCTCGCGTCTGGCGGCCGCGGTGCGCGCCGCTCCCGGAGGCGTCGCCCAGGTCGGCGTCCTCGACGCTCGAGCTCGAACCGCCAGCCGTCGACGACGACCTCGACGCGGACCGCCGTCGCGGCGCGCGCGGCCGACGGGCCAGCGGACGACGCCGTCGCGCTGGCGACGACCAGGCCGCTGCCGAGACTGACGTGCGTCGCCGGGCTCGTCGGCGTCGACGCTCCGGTCCGCGATCGTCGCAGGCCGGTCGCGCCGGTCGGTGACCCGGACGGCGGGTCATCGCGGCCACCGATCGGTCGCATCGGTCCCGGCCGGTCGTCGCCAGGACGGTGTCGGACCCGGCATCGCCGCGCCGGTCCGCAGCCGCGGAGCGCGCTCCGATGACCGGCTGCCAGCGTCGACGGCCGCAGCGCGCCGCACCGCGGCGGCTCGCCCGGTCCGCCGGCCGTCCCAGTGCCTCCGCGACCCAGTCGATCGAGAGCGTCGCCGGCACGGAAGCCGGGTCGTCGGGCCACGAACGCGGTGGAACGGCAGGGTCGTCTGGATGCCCGCCGACCTCGGTCTCGTCGAGGCGCGCGGCGCAGGCGGTCGATGGCGGCGTCCCGGTCTCGCGGCGTGGACCATGACCTTGGCGACGAGGGTGTCGTAGTCCGGCGGGACCCGGTCGCCCACCCCCGACGCCGGTGTCGACCCGGACGCCGGGCCTGGTCGGCATCGCCCAGCGGCGGATCCGTCCCGGGCGCCGGGCGCGAAGCCGCGGGCCGGGTCCTCGGCCGAGAGCCGGACCTCGATGGCGTGGCCGACCGGGTCGGCGGCCCGCTCCGCGGCGGCCGAGCGCGCCGCCGAGAGCGGCCGGCCGGCGGCCAGCCAGAACTGCTCGCGGACGATGTCGAGGCCGGTGACGAGCTCGGTCACGCCCGTGCTCGACCTGGAGCCGGGTGTTGACCTCGAGGAACGCGAACGCGCCCGTCCGGCGTCGCGCAGGAACTCGGCGGTCGCCGCGTTCCGGAGGCCGCGGCCGTCGGCGAGCCGACCGCGGCCGAGCTCGTGGACGCTCGGCGTGCGCTCGCCGGCGACAGGCCCGGCGCCGGGCGCCTCCTCGACGAGCTTCTGGTGGCGGCGCTGGAGCGGAGCAGTCGCGCTCGCCGATGGCGACGACGCGCGCCGCATCGCGTCGCCGAGCAGCTGGACCTCGATGTGGCGCGCCGGCCGGATCTCCCGCTCGAGGTAGACCGATCCGTCGCCGAACGCGGCGGCGCGCCTCGGCGGACGCCGGCGGCCAGCGCGGCCGGCAGGTCCGCTGGCCGCGGCGACCCGGCGCATCCCCGCGCCCACCACCGCCGGCCGCGGCCTTGACGAGCAGCGGGAACCCGATCCGCTCGGCGCTCGGCGACGATCGCCGTCGCACCTGCGTCGGGCCGGTCGACCGGCGACGGGCTCGAGCGTCCCGGGACGACCGTCGACCGCCGACCGCGCGAGCCACGCCGCGGCGGGCGGCGAGCTTGTCGCCGAGCGCCTCGATCGACGCGCGGCGACGGACCGACGAACACGAGGCCCGCATCCTCGACGGCCGGGCGAAGGCGGCCCGCTCGGCGAGGAAGCCGTAGCCCGGATGGATCGCCTCGGCCCCGGTCGAGGCGCCGGCGTCGACGATCGCGTCGATGCGCAGGTAGCTCTCGGCGGCCGGCGCGGGCCGAGGCGGACCGCCTGCGTCGGCAGCGCGGACGTGCGCGGCGCTCGGCGTCGGCGTCGCTGTAGACGGCGACGGCCTCGATGCCCGAGCTCGTGGCAGGCGCGGATGATCCGGACCGCGATCTCGCCGCGGTTGGCGACGAGGACGCGTCGGAACGGCGGCGCGCGGTCGTCACCGGCGGCCGCGTCTTTGCGCAAAGACAGTCGCGGCCGCCGGTCGTGCGTCAGAGCGGGATGTTGCCGTGCTTCTTCCGCGGGTTCGTGTCGCGCTTGTCGGCGAGCAGCTCGAGGCGCGCGGATCAGCCGCGGCCGCGTCTCGCGACGGCCGGATGACGTCGTCGACGTAGCCGCGCGCGGCGGCGATGTACGGGTTCGCGAACTCGCTCCGCGTAGTCGGCGACGAGCCGCGCCCGCTCCGCCGCCGGATCCGCCGCGGCCGCGATCTGCGTCGCGTGAAGATGATGTTGACCGCGCCCTCCGGCGCCCATCACCGCGATCTCGGCCGTCGGCCACGCGAAGTTCATGTCGCCGCGGATGTGCTTGCTGCTCATGACGTCGTAGGCGCCGCCGTACGCCTTGCGCGTGATGACGGTCAGCTTCGGCACCGTCGCCTCGCAGTACGCGTACAGCAGCTTCGCGCCGTGGCGGATGATCCCGCCGTGCTCCTGCGTCGACGCCGGGCAGGAAGCCCGGGCACGTCGACGAACGTGACCAGCGGGACGTTGAACGCAGTCGCAGGTGCGGACGAACCGCGCGGCCTTCGACCGACGCGTCGATGTCGAGCGCGCCGGCGAGGACCGCCGGCTGCTGGGCGACGATGCCGACGCGCGCGGCCGCCGAGGCGCGCGAAGCCGACGATGATGTTCTGCGCCCAGCCGGGCTGGATCTCGAGGAACGTCGCCGTCGTCGACGACGCGGCGCGATGACGTCGTGCATGTCGTACGGCTGTCGCGGATCGTCGGGCACGATCGTGTCGAGCGCCGCGTCGCGCCGGTCGGCCGGATCGCGTCGTCGCGCGCGCGCGGCGGATCGTCGAGGTTGTTCTGCGGCAGGTACGACGAGGAGCCGCGCGCCGCGTCGAGCGCCGCCGCCTCGTCGCGGCGCGGCGAGGTGCGCGACGCCGCTGATCGTCGTGTGCGTCGTCGCGCCCGCCGAGGCGCTCCGCGTCGACGTCCTCGTGCGTCACGGCGCGTGACGACGTTCGGGCCCGGTGACGAACATGTAGCTCGTGCCCTCGACCATCACGGTGAAGTCGGTGATCGCCGGCGAGTAGACCGCGCCGCCGGCGCACGGGCCCAGGATCGACCGAGATCTGCGGCACGACCCCGGACGCCAGCGTGTTGCGCAGGAAGATGTCGGCGTAGCCGCCGAGCGACACGACGCCTTCCTGGATCCGCGCGCCGCCGGAGTCGTTGAGGCCGACGATCGGCGCGCCGACCTTCATCGCGAGGTCCATGACCTTGCAGATCTTCTCGGCGTACGCCTCGGACAGCGATCCGCCGAAGACCGTGAAGTCCTGGCTGAAGACGAAGACCGTCGCGACCGTCGATCCGGCCGTGACCGGTGACGACGCCGTCGCCGAGGATCGCGTCGTGCTCGCCGTCGGACGGTCGCGGCTGTGACGAACGCGTCGAGCTCGACGAACGAGTCCGGCGTCGAGCAGCAGCTCGAGCGCGCTCGCGCGCGCGTCAGCTTGCCGCGCGGCGTGTTGCTGGTCGACGCGGTCCTGTCCGCCGCCCGAGTCGCGGCTCGCCGCATCGATCGAGGCGCGTCGAGCCGTTCGTCGTTCGTCGGCACGGTTGCACGCCTCCGTCAGATCGACTGTCTTTGCGCAAGGACAGCCGCAATGATAGTGCCGCGATCCGGCACTCAGGCGTCCGTAGACGGCGTCCGATCCGGCGACGCCTCGGGTGCCGACAGTATCCACAGATTCGGTGAACAACTCGCGAACTGTGTGGATAACCTCGGTCGCGTCAGCCCATCGCGACCGGGGGTACCATGCGGATCGCGTCCCCGTCAGACGCGTCCCGCCAGGCGACGTCCCTTCCGCATTGTCGAGGTGATGCCCCGGTGACGAACGTGATCGCGATCGCGAACCAGAAGGGCGGCGTCGGCAAGACGACGACGGCGATCAATCTCGCCGGGGCCCTCGCGGAAGAGGGCTACCGGGTCCTCTGCATCGACATGGATCCGCAGGCGAATCTCACGGCCGGGCCTGGGCATCAACCTCAACACCGTCGAACGGTCGATGGCCGACGTGCTCGCCGACGGTCGGGCGACGCTCGACGGACGTGATCCTGCCGACCGAGAGCGCGGGCATCGACGTCGCGCCGGCGAACATCGACCTCGCGAGCACCGAGGGCGAGCTGTTCACCGCGCTCGGTCGCGAGCAGGTCCTGCGCGACGCGCTCGACGGGCGACGTCGACGCGCTACGACTACGTCCTCATCGACTGCCCGCCGAACCTCGGCCTGCTGACGGTCAACGGGCTCGTCGCCGCGAACAGCGTGATCATCCCGGTCCAGACGCAGTACTACGCGATGAAGGGCCTGAACAACCTCGTCAAGGTCATCAACGTGATCCGGATGAAGCTCAACCGCGACCTGCGGATCCTCGGCCTGCTGCCGACGCTTCTACGACAGCCGGACGAACCTCGCGCGGGACATGCTCGACGAGCTGCGCGTCGTCGGCGACCACCACGTCTTCAACAGCATCGTCCGCAACACCGTCAAGCTCGGCGAGGCGCCGCTCGCCGGCCGGCCGATCACGTCGTACGCCGGCGAGCCGCGACGCCGCCCGCACCTATCGCGAGCTCGCCCGGGAGGTGATCGACCTTGGCCAGGCCTGACTTCCGCGCCGCCGCCGCGCGTCGCCTGTCCGAGGATCGCGAGCTCTCGCCCGCGATCATCAGCCTGCTGTCCGCCGACGACTGCCGACGTCGGCCGATCGGGTGTGCGCATCATCCCGGTCGACCGCATCGAGCCGAACCCGCGAGCAGCCGCGGATGGTCTTCGACGCCGACGCGCTCGCACGAGCTCGCGCGCGTCGATCCGCGAGCACGGCGTCCTCCAGCCGATCCTCGTCCGGCCGCTCGGCGCGAACCGCTTACCAGCTCGTCGCCGGCGAGCGCCGCTGGCGCGCCTCGAAGGCGCGCCGGGCTCGACACGATCCCGGCGCTCGTCGAGGAGCATCGACGACGACACCGCGCTCGAGATCGCGATCATCGAGAACCTCCAGCGCGAGGACCTGTCGCCGCTCGAAGAAGCGGCGATGTACGACCGGATGATCCGCGAGCACGGCTACAGCATCCGCAAGCTCGCCGACAAGCTGCGGCAAGGACAAGGGCTACCTCGAGAACCGGCTCCGCCTCGCCGACGCGCCGCCCGAGATCCGCGAGCTGGTGTCCTTGCGCAAAGACACCCTGTCCCATGCCTACGAGCTGCTGAAGGTCGACGACCCGAAGAAGCGCCGCCGGCTGGCGGCGCAGGTCGCGTCGCGGCGAGCTGTCGCTGGTCAAGCTGCGCGAGCGGGATCGAGGGCCGCCGCCGCGAACCCGTCCGGACGGCCGAGGACGGCTGCGGGCCGGTCGAGACCGCGGCCGTCGACGGCGACGGCAACGGCCACCGCGACGCTCGCGGACGACAGCTGGACCGGGACCGTCCACGACCGCGACGAACCTCCGCGACGACTCGCTCGTCCAGGCCCTGCCAGCTCGACCGACGCCGTCGAGGAGCTGGTCGGCGTCCTGCGCGCGCCGGACGTCGTCCGCTTCGATCCCGGAGGTCGACCGGGCGAACCTCGCGAAGTACCTGACGATCGCGAAGCTCAAGCTCGAGAACGCGATCGCGATGGTCCGGAGCGGCGACACCGACTAGGCCCCCACCCGCACCGCATGACCGAGAAGCCGGCACCGCGAGGTGCCGGCTTCTCCGCTCCGGGTGGATCTCAGTGGTGGGGCCGGGCGCCCTGGCTCAGCGGGCGTTCGCGTGGCTCGGCGGCCACCGTCTGTGCCTGTGGTTCGCGGTTCGCGATCGACCGGACGTACTGGCCGTGGTTGTCGAACCCGGTCGGGGTCTCGGTCTGGGCCGCGGCCGAGACGTCGGCGCCGTGGTTGGCCGGATGGTCGGCGGCCGCGTCGGGGCAGCGGCGCGCCATCGGCGTCGGGCGCCTCGTTCTCTGCCGCCTGATCGGTGTCGGAGTCCCGCGGCGTCGCGGTCCGCGCCGGCGGCCGGAGCCGCCACTGGGCACCGTCTTGCCCGCCGCGTCGGCGGCTCCGCTGGAGCCCGGGCCCGGCGGCGTCAGGCATCGAGTGGCTGGCTGGATCGGCTCGGCCGGCGAAGGCGATCCCGGCCGTGAGGCCAAGGATCGCGACGGCGACGAGGGTTCCTCGGGAGGCGCGCATGAACCGTGTCATGCGAGGAACAACGAGCCAGGCCCGAGCCGGCGTTAGGCCAGTGCCGCCCACTGGGCGAGTTGCTATGCGCACTGCAGCCCACAGCCAGGCGACGCCCAGCGCGGCCACGCCGACCGCCGCCTCGGCACTCCCAGGCCCGCTCCCGCCCGCCCGGCGAGATGACCCCGCGCGCGGGAGTCGCCGCGAGGACCGGCGCACGCAGCGGCGGCCGACGATCGTGAGCTGGCCCGCCGACGCCCCGGCGATCGCCGCCGACACGAGCGCCACGAGCCCCACGGCGACGAACAGCCTGACCTGGACGAGCCAGACCCGCTCGGCCCCGAACCGCGTCGCGATCGAGGCGACGCCCCCGGCCCGCGTCCCGCTCGAGGTCGGCGAGGGCGTTGCCGATCGCGAGGGCCGCGCCAGCCGCGACGGCCGCCGGCACGAGCCACGAGGAAGGCGCCCGGCGCGCCGCCGGCCCCGCCGACCCAGGCGTAGACTGGCAGCAGCGCGACCCGAGCGCGAACGGCAGCCACGACCACGCGGTCCCCTTCAGCCGCAGGTCGTAGGCGAACCCGATCGCGAGGCCGAGCACGGCGATCGCCACCGTCGCGAGGGGCCGCCGTCCCCGCCACCGCCGACAGTCCGATCCCGAGCGACGACCACCCGACGGCCGCCACGAGCCACGCCGCCCGGCGCGTCACGAGCCCGGGATCGGCGTTCGCCGGCTTCGCGCCGGCGTCACGGCCGGCGCGTCGGCGCAGGTCGTTGACCGCGCCTGATCGCGACCTGAGCAGCGCGGTCATCGCGACGCCAGGGCGACGGCGTCGCCTGGCGCGGCGCCGGCGACAAAGCGAGCGCTGCCGTAGCGACGCCCGTCGAGGAGCGACGGAAACGGATGGGTCAACCGGACGAGGCCCGCCACCCTGGCCGCGAGCGACGCTCCGCCTCCCACCCGCCGCGGACGGCGGCGCGTCAGACGTAGACGAGCTCGTCGAAGTTCTTGACGAGGTACTCGATGAGCCGGCCGCGACCGTCGGCGACCTGCGACCGGATGCCCGGCACGAGCGCGAAGAGCGTGATCGCCGGGACCATCAGCCGGCCGTCCAGGTCCGCCCGACGACCGCCGGCGGTCCGCCGCCGGAAGCGAACACCCGTTCGAATTCACGCTCGCCGAGGCCGGCCGCGGCCCGGAAATCCGCGACCACCCGGATGACGCCGCGCCGGATCGCCACGTCGCGCATGAGCTCCGAGGCCCACGCGTCGATCTGCTCGTCGCTCTGGTCCGCGAGCCGCTTGCGGTATTCCCTGGGGTCGGCCGAGAGGCCGGTGAGTCAGCCACGGGCCGAGTATGCCAGAGACGCGGCGTCAGTCAGAGCCCGCCGACGGCGCGACGAGCGGCCGCTCTCGCCTTCCGGCCAGTCGTTGAAGACGCTCGGTCACGCCACCGGCCGACGGGTCCCGGCGGCGGGAAGTCGGGCGGTCCGCGACCGAGCGCGCGTGGGCGCCGTCCAGCAGCGCGCGGTCAGCTCGTCGACGGCCTCGCGGCCGCGGCGCCCGGAGGCCTCGATCGGCTCGCCGACGACGACCCGGACCCGCCGGCCCAGCTTCAGCCAGCTCGTGCCACTGATCGCGATCGGAACTGAGCGGCACCCCGGCCAGCAGGCGCGAAGTACGCCGGCCCCTCCTCGAGGCGCAGCAGGTCGTCGCTCGGAGGCGTGGATCCGGCCCTCCCCCGCGATCGCGAGGACGCCACCGCTCGCCGAGACCGCGCTCGACCCGCCGGGTCGCCTCGAGCAGGTCGTTCTTGCCGGGCCGGTACGGGACCGTGGCGCACGTCCAGCTCATGAGCCGGTTCCGCGGCGCCGACGGTCCATGTCCTCTTCCTTCGGCCCGAAGAAGTAGAGGCGGGGCTTCATCGGCAGGGTCGCCATCAGCACGAACGGGTCCATCCAGTTCGATGTGGTTGAAGCAGTAGATCGCCAGGCCGGTCCGGGAGCCGCTCGCGGCCCTCGAGGCGCGGCCGAGGTAGGCGCGGGCGACGGTCCATGCGACCGCGCGGCTGACCCAGTAGCGGATCGCGCGCCGCGAGCGGGGTGGACGCCCGCGCCCGGAAGGCCGGCCCGCGAGGCGGCGTTGGGTGAGACGTGGCGGTCAGCCGGGACCGAGCTGCCCGCGCGGGCCCGCGCAGGCCGGTGGAGCCGGGGGGCGGCGGCAGGCGCGGGCTCGCGTCGACGGACGCGGCTGCGGCCGGGGCCGGCCGTTCCATCGCTGGCGAACACGTCGAGGGCGAACCCGGCGATCCCGTCCGGCCGACGTCGTCGGCGCCCTGGAGGACGTGGCTTTCGATCTGGAAGCTCAGCAGCCGATGCGACCCGGACGTCTCGATGCGCGAGCTCGCTCGTCTGGACGCCGGCTCCAGCGGACGAGCTTCGCGCGCTGGCCGCGGCCCTCGCCGGCGACGTTGAGCCGGACGAAGCAGGGAGATCAGGCCGGGGTCGGTCACGACGAGGATCGTGTAGCGCGTCCCGGGCTCCCTCGCCCCAGGCGACCCAGGCGTGCAGGTCGGCCTCGCGCGCCGAGCGAGGTCGGGGACCGGGTCGACGATCGCACGCCAGCTTCGCGCCGCCGGCGTCCTTGTGCGGGGCGGCTCGCGCCACTCGCTGAGTCGCATCGATCCTCCCGGCCGTGCGCCGCTGCGCCCGGCCGCCTCGCCGCTGCCCGGGCTAGCAGCGGTCGTGTACGGTTCCGGCGGGAGGGCGCTCCGATGCACGTCGACCGGCGGCTCACGTCTTCGTCGGGGTCTTCTTCATCGTGCTTCGTGGCGGGGTCCTGCTCGGGGCTGCGCGCAGGGCTGGATCCCGGACGACGTCGTCGCGAGCCTGTGGCAGCTCTGGCCGGTGCTGCTGATCGCGGTCGGCCTGTCGATCATCCTCGCCCGCGGGCCCGGCGCCTGGATCGGCGGCGCGTTCGCGGCGGCGGTCCTCGGGGTCATGGCCGCGGGCCTCGTCCAGATCGGGATCGTCCCGTTCAGTCGCGGCTGCGGCTGGCGGCGACCAGGCCGGTACGCCGTTCGAGGGCCCGGAGTCGGGCCAGCTCGCGTCGACGTCGTCGGTCGACGTCACGTTCAGCTGCGGCGAGCTCCAAGTGACGACAGTCGCCGGAGCTCGGCGTGGACGCTCGAGCGGCAGCTCGAAGGACGGCCGCCAGCCTGGACGTCCGGACGACCGACGGCGGGATCAGAGATCGAGGCCCGGGAGCGGACCGTCATCGGCTTCCGGCGGCGGCCGCGAGACGTGGCGGATCACGTTGCCGCGCGAGCCGGCGATCGACATCCGGCCTGACGCTGAACGCGGGCACCGGGGCGGCTCGAGCTGCGCGGGCGCGCATCTCGCCGGTGTCGACGTCACGGTCAACGCCGGGTCGCTCTCGCTCGACTTCCGCGACTGCCGAGGCGATGCAGACGCTCGACAGGACGGTGAACGCCGGCTCGAACGTGACCTGGCTGCCGACCCTGCCCGATCCGGGGCGACCTGACCAGTCAACGCCGGGTCGCTCGTGATCTGCGCTCCCGAAGGCCTGGGGCTGCGGCTCGTGATCCGGCGACAACCCGATCTCGTCAGAGCGACTTCGACCGGGCCGGGCTCGGTGAAGACCGGCGACGGCCTGGGAGACGCCGGAGCTACGCGACCGCCGCGCATCCGGACGAGCTCGACGCGTGACCGCGAACGCGCGGCAGCCTCTCGCTGAACCCGACCCAGCCCTGCGGCGGATGACGGCCGAGTACGCCGGCGCTGGTTCCTCATCCGCCACGGCGAGACCGCATGGTCGGCGTCCGGCCAGCACACGAGCCGGACCGACCTGCCGCCGACGGAGACGGGATCCGCCAGGCCGGAGCTGCTCGCGGCGCTGGCTTGCGCCGGCTGCAGGTTCGCGGCCGTGTTCTCGAGCCCGATGCTCCGCGCCCTCGACACGTGCCGGATCGCCGGACTCGAGCGCGGCGCGATCGTCACCGAGCGACCTGCGGGAGTGGGACTACGGCGCTTACGAGGGCCGGAACGGCCGACGGCAGATCCGGGCCGACGAACCGGGCTGGACGATCTGGACCGCGCGAGATCCAGGGCGGCGAGACGGCCGAGGGACGTCGGGCGGCGCGTCGACCGGGTCATCGAGCGGGCGCTCGGCGTCGAGGGCGACGTCGCGATCTGTTCGGCCCGGCCACTGCCTGCGGATCCTCGCCGCCCGCTGGGTCCGGGCTGCCGCGCACGTCGGCGGGGCGCTGCTCGAGCTGTCGACGCGCGACCGTCTCGCGGCGGCTGGGCTGGGAGCGCGAGACGCGCGTCATCGAAGCTCTGGAACGGGGCGAGCCACCTGGCCCTGGCTGAGTGACGGCCGGCCCGGCGGCGTCGGCGATCTGCGACGGGTACGCTGGGCAGCCGTGACCGCGCGCGCGCCCGACGATCCGTCCGCTCAGCCCGGGGCCGGGAGCCTCGCCCGCCGAGACCGTTCGGCAGCCCGCCGAGGCGGTGGTCGCGGCCCTCGCCACGGATGCCCCGGACCGGGGCTCGCTGCGCGTCCGAGGCGGCGTCGCGCCTCGCGGCGACCGGCCCGAACGAGCCGGAGGCCGCCGAGCCGGTCTCCGCTGCCACGGCTCATCGTCGGCGCGGTCACGGAGCCGTTCGTCCTGCTGCTCTCGTCGCGGGCAAGTCGGCGCGGTCGCGCTCGGGGAGGTTCGCGACAGGCCTGCTCGTGCTCATCGGGCTGCTGCCGATCGTCGGCGCCGACGTCGTCGTCGAGTACCGGGCCGACCGGGCGCTCGAGGGCTGCGCGCCGCGGCGGCGCCCGTCGCGCGGGTGCGGCGCGACGGGTCGGCCGGGGACGTGCCCGCGGCGGAAGCTCGTCCCGGGCGACGTCGTGCTCATCCGGGCCGGCGACGTCGTCCCGGCGGACCTGCGCATTGACGGTGACCGCCGGCCTCGCGATCGACCGGAGCGTCTCCGACCGGCGAGTCGGTGCCGGAGCCGGCGTCGGTCACCGCGGATCCAGCCGGCGCGGCGCTCGTCGAGCGGCGCTCGATGGCGTTCGCCAGGCACGAACGTCGTCCGCGGCGCGCGGCGAGGCTGTCGTCGTCGCGACCGGAACGCGGACCGAGACCGGCAAGATCGCGGTCGCGACGCTCGGCGGCGAGAGCGACGGCGCTCGCCGCTCCAGCGCGAGCTCGACCGGCTCGTCCGGATCCTGCTCGTGATCGCGATCGGGCTGATCGTCGTGGACGGTCGGCAGCGGCTTCCTGCGCGGCAACCCGGCCGGGGCGAACCTGCTCGCGGGCATCTCCGCCGCGATCGCGCGCGATCCCCGAGAGCCGCCGATCCTCCTCGCCGTCGTGCTCGGGTTCGGGGCCCATCGAGCTGCTCCGGCGGGGCGTGCTCGTCCGGCGGCTGAGCGCCGAGGAGACGCTCGGCGCGGTCGAGCCTGATCCTCACCGACTAAGACCGGCGACGCTGACCCAGAACCGGCTCGTGCTCGCGGACGTGCTGACGACCGGCGACAGCCGCCGTTTCGCACGAATGGCTGCCGAGCGCCTCGCGGTCCTCGGGGAGGCGCTGCCGCGCCGAGGAGGACGCGTGGCGGGCGGCGGCGCAGCGGGGCGAAGCCGGGTCGTTCAGCCGGGCGATCGCGGCGGCCCTCGACGAGGCCGGCGGCGACGGCCAGCTCCTCTGCGACGGACTCTCGTCCGGGCCGATCCGCCGACCGAGCACGCCCCGGTGGCCCGCGCGGCGTGGCGGCGCGACGGCGTCGTCGTCGAGCCGGCGCTGGCGCCCCGGAGGCGGTCCTCGCCCTGGCCGCAGGCGCCGCCCGCGGAGCGCGACGCCTGGCTCGGGATCGTGCCGGCGAGGCGGCCACGGGACGCCGCCTGCTGCTCCTCGCGGGCCGCGACGGGATGGACAGCGCGCCGTGGCGGATCCGGCGATCCTCGCCTTCGCCGACCCGATCCGCGACGGCGTCACGCGACGCGCTCCGCATGGCGACGGAGGCCGGGATCCAGACGATCGTCGTGACCGGCGACCACCCCACGACGACCGCGGCGATCGCCGCTGAGGCGGGCCTCGGGGCGGAAGGCGCATCGCTGACGGGCCGCGAGCTCGAGGGCTGGGACGACGCTGCCGCCTCGACGCGGAGCTGCCGACGCTCCACGCCGGTCTGCGCGGGCCCTCCCCGAGCAGAAACTGCGGCTCGTCGACTCGGCGCGGCGGAACCGGACGCGACGCGGTGACCGGCGACGGCGTGAACGACGCGCCGGCCCTCCAGCACGCCGACGTCGCCGTCGCGCGATGGGCAGCGGGACGGCGTCGTGGCGGGTGCGTCGGACCCCGTCCTGGGCGACGACTCGTTCGCGACGCTGCTGTTCGCGATCCGCGACGGCCGGCGGATCGTCGACAACGTCCTGAAGGGCCTCGTGTTCATCACGTCGACGCACGTTGCGCTGCTCGGGTTCATCCTCGTGGCGACGCTCGTCGGCTACTCCCAGCCGCTCCTCCCGCTCCAGATCCTCTGGCTCGAGCTGTTCATCGACCTCTCGACGTCCGTCGCGTTCGAGCGCGAGCCGGGGAGCCGGGCATCATGCGGCGCGCACCGCGCGATCGCGAGGTGCCGCTGCTGACCGCGCCGTTGCTGGGCAAGATCGCCGCCGCCGGGTCGTTCAGCCTCTTCCGGCGCCCTCGCGCTGATGGCGTGGCATCCGGGCGGCTATCGAGCACGCCCGCTGGCTCGCGTTCACCGCCCTCGTCGTCGCCCAGGCGGTCCGGGCGTACGCCAGCCGCAGCCTGACGCTGCCGCTCCAGGACCTGCCGCGCAACCACGTTCCTGGCGACGGCGGCCGTGCTCGTGATCGCGATCCAGGCGCTGATCCCCGCTGTGCCCGGCCTGTCGGCGGCCTTCCACGCGACCCCGCTCGACGCGCTCGACTGGGCGCTCGTCGCGATCATCGCGCTCGCGCCGGCGCTGCTTGCTCTGGGCCGTCCGCGCCCGGCGCCGCGGGATCGTCTGGGTCGCCTGACCTCGGCTTGGCGGGCCGCGCCCAGCCCTTCGTGAGCTGGAGCTGGAACTCCATCGTCCCGTGGTCCGCGATCGAGAGGACCATGGGGAACGAGTTCGGCTGGCTGATGCCGCGTAGTCGGCGAACGACGATGTCGGTCGAGCCGGTGACCGTCACGACTGCGCCGGACAGCCGTGCCTGGATCGGGATCTGGACCGACTTCGTCGTGCCGTGGATCGTCAGGTCGCCGGTCGCCGTGGCCGAGACGACCTGGCCGTCGGTCGGGACCGCGCCAAGGTCGATTGGCTTCGTGAGCTTGAACGTCGCGGTCGGGTAGGTGTCGGTCTCGAGCGCCTGGCGGTGGAGCTGGCCGTCGCGCTGGGCGCGATCGCTCTGGAGGCGTCGAGAGATTGGCCGTGAAGTCCGCCGCGCTGACGGTCGAGCCGGCGAACGTCAGGCTGCCGGTCACATCGGGCGTCCGGCCGACCGCGGTCGCGGCGCCGACGTTCGCGAGCTCCTCCTCGACCCGGTAGCCGACGAACGGGCCCGAAGAAGTCCGAGAACGAGCCGACCGACGGGTCGACGTTCCACGTGCCGTCGAGGGCGCCGCCGGTGGAGCACGCGCCGACGACCTGGCGCGGCCCCGGATGGCAGCCGGGCTCGGATCCGCCGACGCCGCGGGACCGCTCGAGGCGGCCAGGTCGCGCCGGGCTCGCGGTCGGGCCGACTGAGCCCGACGGGCGCGGGCGTGGCCTGCAGGAACAGGTACGGGAACCCCAGCCAGGCCGCGGCGAGGAGCACTGCCCCCAGGAGGATGACGACGATCGGCCAGCGGCGGCGGCGCGGGCTCGTCGAGGTCGGCCGGGGGACGGCGGCGGGTCGTGGGGCAGTCACGAGCGGTCTCCAGGGAGGGGTCTCGGGCGGCGGTCTCGTCGCCGTCAGGCCCCATTCCAGCGGCCCGACGTGGAGCCATCTGAGACCGATTCTGCATCGACCGCCGGAACCCGGGCTGAGGCCGGAGCCGACGCCGACGCGGACGCCGGGCCGGGCTCGAGCGAGGGCAACCGGACCCGGAACAGGGCGCCGCCCTCGACCCGGTTCGAGACCGTGATCGTGCCGCGGTGCCGGTCGACGATCCACTTCGCGATCGCCAGCCCGAGCCCCGTCCCGCCCGGCGGCGCGCCGCTCGCCCGCCAGAACCGGTCGAACAGATGGGGCATGTCCTCGGGCCGGACGCCGCCGGCCCTGGTCCTCGACATCGAGGACCGCGCCGCTGCCGTCGTTGCGGACGGCGACCCGGACCTCGCCGCCGGCGCGGGCTGTGGGCGGATCGCGTTGTCGACGAGGATCATCACGAGCTGCCGGAGCCGGACCGAGTCGCCGCTCGACCATCGCCGGCTCGGGATCGACGCACGACCCGGACGTCCTTCGCCCCGGCGGGCATCGCCATCGACGACGCGGCGGCCGCGGCGACGTCGCCCAGGTCGACGCGGCTGGCGGGTGAGGCGCGACCGCGCCGGAATCGGAGCGGGCGAGCAGCAGCAGGTCGTCGACGAGCGACGTCATCCGGCGCGACCTCGGCGTCGACGTCGTCGAGCGCGCCCGCCGATCTCGCTCACCGGCTCGCTCGGGTGGCGTCGCAGGAACTCGACCGAGCTCCGGATCACGGTCAGCGGCGTCCGCAGCTCGTGGCTGGCGTCGGCGGCGAACTCGCGCTGGCGGCGCAGGGCGAGCGCGCTGGGCGGCCGAGCGACTCGCGGATCGGGACGAGCGCCCGGCGGGCGTAGATAGCCCCGAACCCGATCGCGACGAGGACGACGACCGCGCCGCCGACGAGCAGCAGCCGGAGCATCGCGTCGAGCGTCGCCTGCTCGGTCGTGCGGTCCTGGATGACCTGGATGAACACGGTGCCCGATGTTCGAGGTCGCCCGTCTCGGTCCGGACCGCGGACCGGGACGCCGCTGATCTCGGTCGTCTCGGACGTCGACGCCCGCCGCCCGAGCGGCGCACGATGCCTGACTCGACCGGGAATCCCGCGGCAGGTAGCCCGCGGCCGCCGGGCCGGGTTCAGGGCGTCGCCGTTCTCGTCGGCGAGCAGCGCGATCGTGCCCGAGGAGTTGCCGCCGAAGCTGAAGCCGAACGCCGGAGCCGCGCGGGTCCGGGTGCTCGCGAAGACGCGTCGGCTCGGGCCATCAGCTGCTGGTCGCCACGATCGCTCGAGCGTCCGGGCCGCGATCAGGTAGAGCGCCGCGCCCAGGACGACGAGACGACGAGCAGTCGTCGAGAGCCGCTCCACAGCGACGAGCTGCCAGCGGACGCGCCGGATCAGCCGGTTGTCGGCGGCAAGCGCGTCGAGATCGGCCGTGTCGCTCCGTCGCCGGTCGAGACTCCGTCAGCGCATCGCTCGAGGCGGTACCCGACGCCGCGGACCGTCTCGATCCGCGACCCTGCCGCGCCGAGCTTCGTCCGCAGGTAGTGGATGTAGGCGTCGACGGCGTTCGGCGTCACGGCGACGCTGAACGGCCAGGCCTGGTCGAGGAGCTGGTCGCGGGTCAGCGTCTGGCCGGGATGGCGGAGGAGGCATTCGAGCAGCGAGAACTCGCGCGGGCTCAGGTCGACCTCGCGGCCGCTGACCGTGACCCGGCGAGTCGCCTCGTCGAGGCGTGATCGGCCCGACCGTCGAGCTCCGAGGTCGCCCGGCTGGGACGTCGCGGCCCGGCGCGCGAGAGCGCCCGCAGCCGCGCGGCGAGCTCCTCGTAGGCGAACGGCTTGACGAGGTAGTCGTCGGCGCCCGCGTCGAGGCCGGTCACGCGGTCGCCGACCGTGTCGCGGGCGGTCAGCATCAGGATCGCCAGCTCGCGTCCGCTTCCGCGCGCAGGCGCCGGGCGACCTCGAGCCCGGAGATGTCCGGCAGGCCGATGTCGAGGATCACCGCCTCGATCCCGGCGTCGTCCTCGGCGATCGCCAGGCCGGTCTCGCCGTCGGACGCGACGTCGACGACGTGGCGGTCCTCCTCGAGGAGCCGCCGCAGGGCCCGGCTCAGGCGCTCGTCGTCCTCGACGACGAGGAGATGCATCGTGCTCCTCCTACGGGACGACGGTGATGTCGGTCGCGGTCGCGTTCGTCCGAGGTGCGCCCGACGGCGCCGGCGACGCGCCCGGCCCGCCCCCGCCGAACCGGCCGCGGAACCCGTCGACGCGGACGAGGACCGTGCTGCCGGACTTCACGTCGCTCGATGCGGCGGCGGCCTGCTGATGATAGGTCGTGTCGCCGCTCGTGGAGACCGTGATCTCCGCCCCGGCGGCCGTCTTGATCGTGACGGAATGGGCGGTGACCGCGGAGACGGTGCCCTCGATCGTGAGGCCGCCGGCGCCCGCGAACCCGCCCGGTCCGCCTGGCCGCCGTTGCCGCCCTGGCCGTTGCCGCCGTTGGGCCCTGGCCGTTCGTGAAGAACTGGCCGCGCGGGAACGTGCCCGCGGCCGCGGCCGGCGCGGTGCCCCGCCCGACGGCGAACGCGACGCCGCGCGACGGCCACGCCGACCGCGAGCGCGAGGACGAGGTTGACGATCCGCGCGGAGCGGCTGCGCGGCTTCACGCCCTGGGTGACGACCGGAACGGGCTCCGGGGCGAGATCAGGCCCGAGGCCGGGCGAGGGTGCCGGGCCCGGTCGAGGCCGGCTGTGACGAAGTAGGAAACGTGTCGGACACGGTGGCTCCTCCGGAACCTATTCCCAGCGCAGCGCGCTGATCGGGTCGAGGCGGGCGGCCTGCCGAGCGGGCCACACGCCGAAGATCACGCCGACCGCGAGGCTGAACAGCAGCGCGACGGCGACGACGGTCGGGGCTGAGGACGAAGCGACCAGCCGGCGAGGCGGGCGATGCCCGCGGACACGGCGAGGCCGAGGACGATGCCGATCAGCCCGCCGAGGACGCGAGAGCGTCAGGGCCTCGATGAGGAACTGGGCGAGGATGTCGCGCGACCGGGCGCCGACCGCCTTGCGGATGCCGATCTCGCGGGTCCGCTCGCGGACCGAGACCAGCATGATGTTCATGATCCCGATCCCGCCGACGATCAGCGAGATCGAGGCGATCCCGCCGAGCAGCAGCGTCGAGCGTCCCGGCGATCGAGTTCGCGGTCTCGAGCAGCTGGGACTGGTCGAGGATCGCGAAGTCGTCGTCGGCGGTCGCGGCGAGGCCGTGGCGCTCGCGGAGCAGTCGCGGTGATCGCGGCCTTCACGGTCGCCATCTCGTCGACCGACGAGACGCTGACGCCGACGGTCCGGAGCGTGTCGCCGGCGACGAAGTACTTGCGGACGACGCCGACCGGCACCATGACCTGGTCGTCGGGATCCTGGAAGCCGCTGCCGCCCTTCGGCTGAGTGATGCCGATGACCTGGAACGGCAGGCCGTCGATCGAGACCTGCGACCCGACCGCAGTGGCGTCGAGCCCGAGGTTGTCGGCGACCGTCGACGCCGAGGACGGCGACGCGCAGGTTGCTTGTCGGCGGTCGGGTCGGTGAGGAACGGCGCCCTGCCACACGTCGTAGGCGCGGACGAACGCGTAGGCGCTGTTCGTGCCGATCAGCGACGTCGATCGTCGACTCTCGTCCCGACCGCGACCGTGCCCGAGGTCTGGAGCTCCGGCGCGACGGCCGCCGACGCCGTCGATCTTGCGCGATCGCGTCGACGTCCTCGAGCGTCAGCCCGGCCGATCGCCGTTCCGGGGATTGATCGTCAGCAGGTTCGTGCCGAGGCCGGCGAGACGGCTCGTGATGTTCGCGGTCGTGCCCTGGCCGACGCCGACGAGGGCGACGACCGACGCGACGCCGATGATGACGCCGAGCATCGTCAGCGCCGCCCGGAGCCGGCTCGTCCGGAGGCGCCCGAACGCGAGCCGGAGCAGCTCGAGCGGGCTCATGCCGCGACCCCGCGACGTCGGCGATCCGGCCGTCGAGCAGGTGGATCTGGCGCGACGCCGCGCGCGCGACGTCCGGGTCGTGGGTGATGAGGACGACCGTCCGGCCGGCCGCGGTTGAGCTCGAGCAGGAGGTCGAGGACCTCCCGCGCCGGCGTGGGTGTCGAGGTTGCCGGTCGGCTCGTCGGCGAGGAGGATCGCCGGGTCCGGTGACGAGGGCCCGGGCGATCGCGACGCGCTGCTGCTGGCCGCCCGACAGCTCGGTCGGCTCGTGGTGGAGCCGGTCGCCGAGGCCGAGGCGCTCGAGCGCGGCCGTGGCCCGGGCGACGCGGTCGCGCCGGGAGACGTCCTGGTAGAGCAGCGGCGTCGCGACGTTGTCGAGCGCCGACGTCCGCGGCAGCAGGTTGTAGGACTGGAAGACGAAGCCGATGGTCCGGCTCCGCAGCTGCGCCAGCGCCGTCGTCGTCGAGCTCGGCGACCGGCGTCCCGGCGAGGACGTAGCGGCCGGCGGTCGGCCGGTCGAGGCAGCCCAGGATGTTCATCATCGTGCTCTTGCCGGAGCCCGACGGCCCGACGATCGCGACGAACTCGCCGGGCCCGACCTCGAGCGAGACGTCGGCGCAGCGCGTGGACGGCGACCCGGCCCATCTCGTACGTCCGGCTGACCCGGTCGAGGCGGATGATCGGCTCGGCCATCGTCAGTTCCCCGGTCCGCCGCCCTGGAACCGGCCGCCGCCGCCGCCGGTCCCGACGAACGTCCCGCCGCCCGGCCCGAAGCCGTTCGTGACCGTCTGGTTGCGCTGGCTGGCGGTGCCGGTGATGACCGCCTCGCCCTGGTTGAGGCCGCTCGTGATCTCGGCGAGCGAGCTGGTGACGAGCCCGACCTCGACCGGCCGGACCTGGGGCGTGCCGTCGGGGCCGAGGACGCGGACCGTGTAGTTGCCGCTCGACCCGTTCAGCGCCGCCGCGGGCACGGTCAGGACGTTCGTCGCCGACGCGGTCGTGATCGTGATGTCGGCGGTCATGCCTGACTTCAGCCGCGGCCGGCGGGTCCGTCAGCGTGACCGTGACCGCGTACGACACGACGCTGCCGCTGCTGCCGCTGCCGGAGCTCGTCGACGCGGAGGGCGAGATCGCGGCGACCGTGCCCGCGACGTCGCTGGAGATCGCGCCGATCGTCACCGTCGCGGGCTGGTTCAGGTTGATCTTGCTGATGTCGGTCTCGACGACGTCGGCCGTGACGTCGTACGTCCCGGCGTCGACGACGATCGCGTCGCCGGACGGGGCGTCGGCGCCGGCGGTGATGTTGATCGCGGACACGATGCCGTCGATCGGGGCGACGAGCGTCGCCGCGGCGAGCTGGGCCTCGATGTCGCGCTGCTGGGTCTCCGCCTGGGCCAGCTGGGACTGGGCCTGGTAGAGCCCGAGCTTCGCCTGGCGGATCGCGTCGGTGCCGCTCGCGTTGTCGAGGTTGTCCTGGGCGATCTGCGAGCTGGATCGCCGCCGATCGCCGGCTGGAGATCGCCGCGGTCAGGCTGTTGGCGAGGTCGGTCGTCGCCGCCGTCGCGAGCTTCTGGCCCTTCTTCACCGGGGCGCCCAGCTCGACGTCCACGGACTTCACCGCCCACGTCGCGGTGCTGCCGCCGCTGCGCTGGAGCTGCTGGACGACGCGCTGGCGAGGTGGGCCGGCGACCGAACGCGAGCCCGTAGCTCGCGGTCGACTGCGACGGCGCCCGTCGCGGCCACGTCGTCGCTGACGTCGGCCGTCGCCGCGGTCGCGGTGAGGTGTCGTTGCCGTCCGCCCGCGCGGTCAGGCCGCCCATCCGAGACGAACACGGCCCCGGCCCCGGCGACGACGAGGACGAGGATCAGGAGCGACTTTGAGCTTCATGCCACTCCCCTGCTGACGGGTGGGAGACCGGCGCCGGCACGCCGCCGGCGGCGCAAGGGAGCGGGCACTCGCCAGGCGGCGAGCGCCCGCCCCGGCCAGCTAGCTCGAGGTGCCGTGGGCGATGGCGATGAGGTCCGCCGCCGCCTTGATCGGGATCGCGAAGCCGAGGCCCTCGGCGTCGCCGCGATCGCGGTGTTGATCGCCGACGACCGCGCCCGACGCGTCGAGGAGCGGGCCGCCGCTGTTGCCGGGGTTGATCGCGGCGTCGGTCTGGAGGAGGTCGGTGAGGCGGACCGGCTGGCCGGTCTGCTCGTCCTGACGGTGATGCTGCGGCCGGTCGCCGAGATGATCCCCTTCGTCACGGTCTCGGTGAACGTGCCGAGCGGGCTGCCGATCGCGATCGCGGTCTGGCCGACCTGGATCGTGTCGGAGTTGCCGAGCGTGCGCGGCCTTCAGGCCGGTCGCGTCGATCTTGATCAGGGCGAGGTCGTTGTCGTCGGCGATCTTGACGATCTCGGCGCGGGTACTCGGTGCCGTCGTTGAGGGCGACGCTCAGCGACTGGCTGCCCTTGACGACGTGGCGGTTCGTGAGGATGTAGCCGTCCGCGGTCAGGATCACGCCGGATCCGACGCCGGTCGTGGGGATGTTGAACATCGACATCCCGCCGGTCGCCATGCCGTCGGCGGTGATCGTGACGACCGACTCCTTGGCGGCCGCGACGACGTTCGGCAGGTCGGCGTCGGTGATGATCTTGGCCGGCACGGCGTTCGGCTGGGTCGATCGCAGCGGCGCTGCCGGTCGCGGCGGCCGGAGCCGGGGCGCGGGTCGCGCCGAGGAGGCCGACCGTCCCGGCCGAGGCGAGGACGGCGGCGGGACGCTGGCGCCGACGACCGACCGGACGCCGCGGGAGGAGGAGCGGCGGGCGGGGATCGTCGGCACCGGCGACACGGTGGGGTTCGGGGTGGGGAACGCAGCCGCGACTGGCGCGTTCGCGGAGCTCGAGCGCGGCCGCCGGCTGGGCGGGCGGGACGGACGGCGCGGCGTGGGGCGCGGGAACGAACGTCGGGTCGGGTGAGATCTTCGACCACTCGGTCATGGGGAGGCTCCTGGCGGTCAGCTGTGCGGTGTTACGCACAGATAAGCCGAGGCGCCTGAGAACAACGTGAGAAGTGGTCTGCGAACTCGTGGCGAGTCGCGCTGCTCGATCGCAGACGTGCGAGCTTCCAGCCTCGGGCGCGACGATCGCAGTCGGGCTTTCGGGACGGGGTTCGAGCCCGCAGTGGCGGGCGTCGGGCTGGCGTCCGAGTTGTTGTGGGGTTGCCCGGCTTGGTGCCGTCGCGGAGCTTCTTGGCGGACCCGGCCAGCACCTGGTCGGCGTTCAGGGAGCCGTCGGCGTTCTTCTCGCCGTTCGCGATCAGGCCCATCCCGACCGTGACGTCGGACAGGCTCGCCGTGCCGGTCACGCCCTGGACGCGGAACTTCGTCGATCCGTCGACGTGGACCGTCACCGACGTGCCGTCGCGCTGCTTGAGCGTGATCGTCGAGCCGCGTCTTGGCGGTGACCGTGCCGGCCACGGTCGGCAGGACCACGTCGATCCGGGTCACGCTGAACGACCCGTCGGCGTTCCGCTGCTGGCGGAACCGGATCGTGTCGCCGACCGCGAGATCGCTCAGCGCGATCGTGTCGCCGCCCTTCGTGATCTGCGTCGACGAGGTGACCTCGATCGTCCGCGTCCAGCCGTCGACGGTCTTCAACGCGACGCTGGAGCCGTTGATCGCGGTGATCTCGACGCCGCCCCGGCCCAGCCCGATCCCGAGCGCCGGTCCGCCGAAGCGCGAACGGCACCGTGCCGCCCTTGAGCTTGAACCTGAAGACGCCACGGTCGGGCCGCGCCGATCCCTCGGCGTGGGGCTTCGCGCTCGCGCCGGGTGCGGCCGAGGCGCCGGCGCCGGACGTCGACGGCGTCGGTGACGCGCCCATCGCGACCGCCGCGCTGACGATGACCGCCAGGCACGCGCCCGCGGCGGCGGTGACCTTGCGCCGATCGGGGTGGGCGAAGCGATGCGAGAAGGTCGGCTCCGGCTCGGCCATGCGAGGTCCTCCGCGGTCAGTCGGATTGGCGTGGAGCGGCAACGGCTGTCCATCCTGCCTGAGGATGTCATGAGAATGGTCGGCGAATTCTCAGAATCCGTCAGAAGCGTCCGGCCGGCGGGACCCACCGGCCGTCGCGGTACACGTACCACAGGACGAACGGCTCGTGGGCCAGGTCGCGCGGCCGGACGAGCGCGTCGGGGTAGCGAGCGCGGAGTCGGGCCTGGAAGTCGGCCGCGTCGCGCGCGCCCGTTGCGCAGCAGCCGCGCGACATCGGCGACGAACTCCTGGTCGTCGCTCGGGTTCAGGTGCAGGGCGGGAGCGGAGCTGATCGTCGACACGATGTTCAATCAGGATGAACGCCGGGTGGCCTCCCCAGAGGATGCGGTCGGGTTCTGGCGTGAAACCTGCGTTGCAGTTTTCGGCGGCCTCGACCGCTTGGCGGACCGCGCCGGCGCCGAGACCTCGGGCGCGTCGGGTCGCGGGGCCGGCCCGTGGATCACCTCGAACGCGCTCGTGTTCGCGAGGACCTCGATCGTGCCGTCGCGGACCGCCAGGTCGATCGAGCCGCGGCCGGCCCGCAGGTTGCGGATCGTCACCTCCGGCAGCCAGTCGGGCAGCGCCGGGTTGACGTAGATGCGCGAGCCGTCGGCGTCGGTCGTCGCGTGGACCCCGCACAGGATCGCGATCAGCCGCAGGATCGAGCCCGCCGCCCAGGCCTGCGGCACGTTCGCGCCGAGGTACTGGACCGGGAAGCTCGCGTCGCGCCGGGGCAGGCCCGCGAACAGCTCCGGCAGGCGGTACGCGACCTGGCGCTCGGCGACGTCGAAGAGGCCCTTCGCGATCTTCGCCGCCTCGGCGTCGAAGCCGTACCGCCGGAAGCCGCCGGCGATCATCGCGTTGTCGTGCGGCCAGACGGTCCCGGTGTGGTAGCTGAACGGGTTGTAGCGCCGGGTGCTCCGACGACAGCGTCCGGACGCCCCAGCCCGACCACATGTCGTCGGCGAGCAGCCGCTGCACGACCCTGCCGGCCCGCTCCGCCGGGACGATCCCCGACTGGAGCAGGTGACCGGCGTTCGAGGCGACCGACTTCACCGGCTTCTTGGCGCCGTCGAGCGCGAGGTAGTACGTCCCCTCGGCCTCCCACCAGAACGTCGTCGTTGAACCGCTCGTACAGCTCCTTCGCCTCGCGCCGGAGGCGGCGGGCGTCGGCAGGCCGGCCGAGGATCTCGTAGACGTCGGCCATCCGGAGCTTCGCGTCCCAGACGTAGCCCTGGAGCTCGCACGTCGCGAGCGGCAGCGGCGCGAGCGTGCCGTCGGCGTGGGGGATCGCGTCGCCGGCGTCCTTCCAGCCCTGGTTGTAGTAGCCGTGCGACGACCGCGTCCGGTACTCCTGGAACCCGTCCCGGTCGCGGTCGCCGTAGCGGTCGATCCAGCGCATCGCGGCCTCCGCGTTCGGGAGGTAGCGGCGGAGGACCTCGACGTCGCCGAGCCACTGGTAGAGGTACGAGTAGACGACGAGGTAGAGGCTCGTCGCGTCGTGCGTCCCGTAGTACGGCTGGTACGGCAGGATCCCGAGCTGGGCCGAGCTCGCCGTGGCGGACCTCGTGGGGGATCTTGCCGGGCTCCATGTCGCGCTCCGGGTCGTCGTCGGTCGCCTGCATCGCGCCGAGCCGGCGGAGCGCGCCGGAGGCGAACTCCGGGTAGCCCGAGATCGCCTGCATCGAGACGACGAGCGTGTCCCGCCCGAACAGCGTCACGTACCACGGCACGCCGGCCGCCGGGATGTAGACGCCCGCGTTCGAACGTCGGGTCCTCGAGGCGGAGCGCCTCCATGTCGCCGACGGCTCGCTGCCACGCCCGGCGGACCGTGTCGTTCGGCGTCTCGAGCGTGACCTTCGGCAGCCGCGGGACGTCGCCGCGCCGCGGCTCGACGGCGTTGCAGCCGAGCGTCACGGGCCGGCGCGACGTCCGGACTGGGTCGATCGGCAGCCAGCGCAGGCAGGTGTGCCAGGTGCCCTTCGGCGGCGAGGCGGGCGACGAACACGAGCTTGCCGTTCGGCGTACTGCGGCGGCGCGTCGGCCTTGTCGACGCTGATGATCAGCTCGCGCCGGAAGCTGCCGTTCTCGTACGAGTGTCCCGAGCTCGCGGCGCGACCGGAAGAACCGGGTGTTGACGACGCCGCGGCGGACGAGCGCGTCGGCCCGGACGTCGAAGATGTCGGCGAAGTCCGATCGATCGCGATCTCGATCGTCAGCCGGACCGGGCGGCGGGCGTAGCTCGTGATGTCGATGTCCTCGTGGACGCCGCCCGACACGGTCCGGTCGACGCGGACGCCCAGGGCGTGGCGGTCGACGAGGCCGGCGTCGTCGAGGAACGCGTCGTTCGTGTACTCGAAGCGGGCCGAGAAGAACTGGATCGGGGCCGAGTTGAGGAGGACCGGCCGGCGGCCGTTGATCCGCAGCTCCCACGCCGAGATGAACCGCGTGTCGCGGGTGAAGAAGCCGTCGTCGGGCCGCCGAGCGATCCGTCCGTCCGGCTGGCAGACGAGGAATCGGTCGTCGCGGTTGATCGTGATCGCCGATGGGCCGACCTGGACCGGGAACGTCACGTCGGTGAGGCTACTCCGGCTCGAGGCGGTCGCGTGGGGCGGGCGCGCACCACCTCACGGGGCGGCCGTCCCGCGTCTGCCCCCGCCGTCGCTCGCCCGCGTCGCGCTGCTCGAGCCAGCGCTCGAGCCGGTCCGCGAGCGGCAGGCAATAGCGGGCCGAGACGAGCGCCGCGAAGGCCGGCGCGATCGTCAGGACCGCGACGAACGCAACCGTGCTGACGAGCAGCAGCAGCGCCAGCACGAGCGACAGCCACGCGAGCCGGCCCGGCGCGCGCGACGACGAGCAGCGCGGCGAGCCGCGCCCGGGAGCGGAGCGGACGGTCCTCGTGCTCCGGGTCGACGAGCAGCACCCAGAACGGCCAGCTGAGGACCCACAGCGCCACGAGCCCGGTCAGCGAGAGCGTCGTGAGCGCCCAGCCGACCGGCCCGCCGAGATTCGCCCCGAGGAACGCGTTCGAGGCGAGGATCGCGACGGCGAGCGCCGACGACCGCCCCGATCGCCAGCGCGACGAGCCCGAACCGCCGGATCGCCGTCCAGATGTCGGACAGCACGACGTCCGGCCCCGCGCGGTCAGCGCGGCGAGCCGGACGACGCCGACCCACGGGACCGCGAGGAGCGGCGCGGTCACGAGCGTCACGAGCGGGCCGGTCGAGACCGCGACGATCAGCCAGGCGAGGAACGCGAGGCCCCACAGCAGGTTCGCCGGCACCAGCCGGATCGACTGGTAGTAGAAGTCGAACGCCGCCGCCCGGAACGCCGCCGCCAGACCCGGGCCCCGCGGCCGCCCGACGCCCGCCACCGCGGCCGCCTCAGCCCTTGACACCGGACGAGGCCACGCTCTGGACGAAGTACTTCTGGAAGAACACGTACATCGCAGAGGATCGGCAGGATGGCGGCGACCGTGACCGACATCAGCGCCGGCCAGTCCGTCCGGAACTCGCTCCGGAACGAGAAGAGCCCAGCGGCAGCGTCCAGTGATCCTGCGACTGGAGGATGAGGAGCGGCCAGAAGAAGCCGTTCCACGCCCCCTGGAACGCGAGGATCGAGACCGCGGCGAGGGCCGGTCCGGCGAGCGGCAGCATCACCCGCAGGAACGTCGTGACGTGGCCGGCGCCGTCGATCTTCGCCGCCTCCTCGAGGTCGCGCGGCATCGACAGGAAGTACTGCCGCATGAGGAAGAGCTGCTGGGCCTCGACCGCGAGGATCAGGACCACGCCGATGTAGTTGACCGGGTTGCGGGTGATCAGGCCCGAGCTGCCGTTCTGATCAGGTAGACCGGCACGAACCGGAGCTGGTCCGGGATCATCAGCGTCCCGAGGACGGCGATGAACAGGAACTCCCGGAGCGGGAACCGGAGCCGGGCGAACGCGTAGCCGGCGGTGCTCGCGAGGACGAGGTTCGTCAGCGTCACGGCGCCGGCGATGATGACGCTGTTCAGGAAGAGCTGGGGATGCTCGGGTCGAGCGTTCAGGAAGCCGGTCTGCCAGCCCTGCAGCGTGAACGGGTTGGGGATCACGGTCAGGCGGAGGGCGTCCGGGTTCGTCTTGAACGACGTGATGAGCTGCCACAGGAACGGGATCAGCATGAGGAACGCGTAGCCGATCAGCAGCGCGTAGGCGACCGTCCGGCGGATCTTCCGACCGCTGTCGCCGGCCGCCCGGACGGCGGCCGGCGGACTCGGGGCGACGATCGCCTCGGCCGCGGCGACGGTCGGCTCGGCGGGGCCGGTCATCGCGCGGCTCCCGGGACGGCGCGCGTCGGCCGTCACCATGAGGGCGCTCTCCCCGAAGATCCGCCGCTGGGCCAGCGTCAGCGTGAAGATGATCGCGAACAGGACGACGCCGACCGCGGCGGCATAGCCGAACTCGGAATCGGTGATCGCCGAGCGGTAGATGAAGAGGACGATCGTCGTCAGCGCGTTGCTGGGCTCGCCGCCTCGGCCGCCGGCGATGATCGCCTGGTCGAACAGCTTGAAGCCGCCGATCACGAGCAGCGTCGCGACGAAGAAGTGGGCCGGCCGGAGGAGCGGGAACGTGATCCGCCGGAACGTCTGCCACGCGCCCGCGCCGTCGATCGCGGCGGCCTCGTAGATCTCGCGGCTGATCTGCTGCAGGAACGTCAGGTAGAAGAGCATCACGGTCCCGGACGTGGTCCAGGCGTTGAGCAGGATGATCGCGTTCATCGCCGTCCGCGAGCTGCCCAGCCAGTTGAAGTTGTCGGCGTAGCCGAGCGCCTGGAAGATCGGGTTCAGCCCGACCACCGCCCGGGCGGAGTTGAACAGCCCGTCCGGCTGGAGCAGGAAGATCCAGACGACGGTGATCGCCGCCGGAGCTGGCGAGCGTCGGGAAGTAGAAGCGCCGCCCGGAAGAACGTCTGGCCGCGGAGGCCCTGGTTGACGATGACCGCGAGGAAGAGGCCCGAGGGCCATCGTCAGCGGGACCCAGACCGCGACGTAGTACAGCGTGTTCGTGACGGCCTTCCAGAAGATCGGGTCGCCGAACACCTGCTCGTAGTTGTGGACCCCGAGGAACGCCCGCGGACCGCGCAGGCCCCAGCGCCAGAGGCTGATGTACGCGGCGTACACCATCGCCCCGAAGTACAGGAAGACGTAGAGCAGCAGCGGGATGAAGACGAACGCGAGGCCCGTCAGCATCTCCGCCCGCCGCTCGCCGCGGATCCCCGACCGGCCGAACGGCCGGACGATGTGCCCACCGTCACGGCGGCCATGGGCGACTCCCTCCGGTCGAGGTTGGCGGGCCGGCCGGGATCGGGGCGTGGTGCCCCGCCGTCCGGACCCGCCGTCGTGGCTGAGGTTACTGGCCGAGCGCCGTGTCGATCGCCGACGACGTCGCCGAGACGACCGGCGCCGGATCGTCGCTCTTGGCTTCGATCTGCGTCGTCATCGCGTTGTTGAACGCATCGCTGACCTTGCTGAAGCCGGGGATGAAGCTCCACGGCTTGGCGAAGTCTGCGCTCTGGACGAGGACCTCCTTGCCGGCTGCCGGCGGCGACGTCCTTGCGGGACGGGTTGGCGATGCCACCCTCGGTCCACTTCTTCATGCCGTCGGGGCCGGTGAGGTAGGTCAGCGGGACCCAGGCCGGGTCCTTGTTCGCGCTGTCCGCACCGATCGAGTAGCTCACGGTGAAGCCGAGCGTCGCCTTCTCGCTTGCCCATCGGCATCTCCGCCCAGGCGTACTTCGTGTCGGGGAAGCTCGACGTCATGAACGGGTCGAGCCAGCCGCCCTCGAAGATCATCGCGACCTTCTTCTCGCCGAGGGCCTTGCCGCACCAGTCGTCGCCGAGGTCGGCGGGGCGCGCGGCCTGGCCGCTCTTGAAGAAGCCGAGATAGGTCTTGATCGCCTCGGCGGTTTCCGGCGAGATCGACCGTGTTCGTCTTCTTGTCGTCGCTGAACAGCGAGCCGCCGTTCTGGTAGATGAACGCGAGCGCCCGGTCGAGCGTGTGGCTCAGGCAGAACGCCTTCTGGTTGCCGGTCGTGAGCTTGGCGGCGGCCGCCGCGAGCTCGGCCCAGTTCGTCGGCGGCGTGACGCCGGCGCGCGGTCAGCATGTCGGTGTTGTAGGCCATGCCGAGCGTGTTGCCGTCCTTCGGGAAGCCGTAGGTCTTGCCGTCGGGACCCTTGAACGCGTCGAGATAGCCGGGATAGAACTGGCTCGTGTCGAAGCCGCGCTCGCGGCCATCGTGTCGAGCTCCTGGAGGACGCCCTGGTCGATCCAGTCGGGCGCGACGCTCGAGTCGACGTAGAACAGGTCCGGCGGCTCGCCGGAGCTGAACTTCGCGGCCATCGCCGTCGGGTAGTCGGTCGCGATCGGCTGGTAGTCGAGGGTGATCTTCGGATACGCGGCCTTGAAGGCGTCGAGCGTCGCGTTGAGGGCGTCGCCCTCGGCGCCGGTCGACTGCCAGCCGGACAGGACGACCGTTCCGGAGATGCTCTGCGGGTCGAACGCGCTCGTCGAGGCAGGAGCGGACGCGGGCGCGGATGCCGGCGCCGAGACGCCCGACGGGCTCGCGCCGCCGCCGGATGGCGAGGGGGTCGCGCCGCTGCTGCAGGCGCTGAAGATCAGGATCGCCACCGCCGCGGTCGCGACGGCACGAATGGGTTGACGCATGTGTCTCCTCCACGCTTGTTGCGTCGCCGCCCGCGCGCACCGAAGGGACCGCCACTCGGTCGGGGTCTCCGGTGGGCCGCGGGTCGACAACGACGTGACTGTCGCGCGGGGGCATTGCACGGCGATCGCGGCGCGAAGGTCGAGAGTTTGCAGAATCCGCGACAGTTTCGCGCGTTACCTGATCGTCGCCGGGGCGTTACCAGCACGGGCGCCGATGAGTTCGGGCCGTCCCGCCGTCTCAATGGGTGGCGCCGGCATTGAGTCCGGCGCCTCCGATTCTCCGGGGTTTGGCGAGGTTCCGGATCGCCACCTGAGACTGGGAGGACCATGCTGCCCACCCGACGCGAGACCCCGCGATGACCCAGGCCCAGGCCGCCCCGGCGGCCATCCCCACCGACATTCCCGGCGACTCCGACCTCGAGGCCACCCTCGAGCGGTATCGCAGCGAAGCTCACCGGCTACTGCTACCGGATGCTCGGCTCGACGTTCGAGGCCGAGGACGCCGTCCAGGACACGTTCCTGCGGGCGTGGCGCTCGTTCGACCGGTTCGAGGGCCGCGCCGCCGTCCGGTCGTGGCTGCTACCGGATCGCCACGAACGTCTGCCTCGACGCGCTCAACGGCCGGAAGCGCCGCGAGCGGCCCATCGACATGGGCCCGGCGTCGTCCGCGGACCGGGCCCTGCCGGATCCGCTGTCGGAGGAGATCTGGGTCGAGCCGATCCCCGACGCCGCGGTCGTGCCCGCCGGCGGCGACCCGGCCGACGTCGCGGTCGCGCGCGAGTCGATCCGGCTGGCGTTCGTCGCCGCGCTCCAGCACCTGCCGCCCAAGCAGCGAGCCGTGCTGATCCTGCGCGAGGTCCTGCGCTGGCGGGCCGACGAGGTCGCGGAGCTGCTCGACACGAGCGTCGCCGTCGGTCAACAGCGCCCTCCAGCGGGCCCGGGCCACGCTCTCGACGAAGGAGTTCAGCGACGGCGACCCGATCGACCCGATCGACGACGAGCAGCAGGCGCTGCTCGCCCGCTACGTCGACGCGTTCGAGCGCTACGACATGGACGCCCTGACCGCGCTCCTCCACGAGGACGCGACGTGGTCGATGCCGCCGTACGACATGTGGCTGCAGACCCACGACGACGTCGTGAAGTGGTGCCTCGGGCCCCGGCATCGGCTGCAAGGGCTCGCGGCTGATCCCGACGATGGCGAACGGCCGGTTCGCGTTCGGCCAGTACAAGCCGGATCCCGAGAACGGCGGCCTCGCGCCGTGGTCGCTCCAGGTCGTCGAGATCTCAGGCGATCGGATCAGCGGGATCGTCTTCTTCCTCGACACCGCCCGCTTCTTCCCGCTCTTCGGTCTGCTGCCCCACCTCAGACAGCCAGCTCGTCGGAGCCCGGCGAGGACGAGCAGCTCGAGGAGGTCCGGGCGGGCTCGTCGCAGCCCACGTCCCGGCCGAGGCGCGCGGGCCGCGAGCGCCATCGGGCCAGCGCGTCGACGCGTCCCCATGTCCGGGTCTTCGACGCGGGCGACGTCGCAGGCGAGCGGCCCCGCGCTCGCCGGCGGCGATCCGGGCGCAGACGCACGTCGCCAGCGCGTCGGCATCGTCGGGCCCGATCCGGCCGGCCAGCGCGATGCCCGGGGCTCGTGACGGTGCCGTCGCTGGCGCGCGCGGACGCGGCTCGGTCAAACGCGACCTCCTTCGCCACCTCAGACCGGCCGACCCGGCGCGAGACTCATCGGACGCCGCGGGTGAGTACGGTCCAGACGGCACGCGGCCAGCCGTAGCCAGCTCCGGCCGGCGCCTGAGCGAGGGGATACGATGCGACGCTTCGGATGCGTGAGTCTGCGACGCGTGCTGGCGTCCATGCTGTCGGTCGCGGTGCGTCACGCGTGCGCCCCGAGCACCGACGAGCCTCACCGGGCGTCGATGTGGAAGCTCACCGCGGTCACGGTCACCGGGACCGGATCGGCGATCCCGCCAGGTCGTCCCGGTCGCCGACCAGGCCCGCTACACGATCACGTTCATACGACGACGGCACGTTCCACGCGCCCAGGCCGACTGCAACAACGTCGGCGGGCTCGCTACACCACGAGCGGCAACAGCATCGACGATCCACGCCCGGCCCCTCGACGCTCGTCGCCTGCCCGGCGGACTCCTACGGCGACGCGGCGCTGTCGCGGCGCTCGGCACCCGGGCGGCGACTACGCGGTCCGGTGGCAGCGTGCTGACGCTGACGACGACCGGAGGAAACTCGCTGACGCCCGGCCAGCCGGCGCCTGCGCAGATCGTGGTGGCGAGCATCTCGCCCCAGTGATCGACGACGGCGAAGTGGCCCGAGTCTTCGAAGACCGTGACCCTCGCACCGGGAATGCGAGCGGCCCAGAAGTCGACGCTCGATTGCCGCTCCCACGGGGTCGTGGGCGCCGTGCCAGATGTGGAACTCGATCGTGACGTCCTCGAGGCCGAAACCCCACGGAGCGTACCCGGCAACCGTGTCCCAGGCAGTGCAGCGCGGTCCGATCCGGACGCCCTCAGCGATCGCTTCGTAGAAGTTCGCGGCCCACGCCGCGTCGTCGAAGTGCCGCATGTCCTGCGGTGGGTCGTTCTCATCCATGATCAACTCCGGGTGTTCCCGGAGCGGCGTGACCCATTCGGCGGCGCGCTGCTCGGCCAGCGGGATCGCGGCGGCCGGGTCAGATTGCGCCAGGGCGTGGATCCGTCGGTCGGCCTCACTGAGCCGCTCGAGCGCGCCCGGCTCTTCGTCGATCGGCCAGCCCGAGCCGCCGATCTCGCCGGCCCTCGTGACGCGGTCCGGGATCACCGCCGCGCAGGCCAACGCATACGTCGCGCCGCTCGACCAGCCGATGACCCCGAACCGGTCGAGGTCGAGCGCGTCGGCGAGCTGGATCACGTCGTCGGTCCAGCCGCGCATCGTCAGAGTGGCCGGCGGTTCGTCCGATCTGCCGTAGCCCGGTCGGTCCGGGATGACGAGGTGGACGCCGGCCGCCTGCGTCGCCGCGATGTCGGGGCACCACAGCCGCGAGTGCGGGCGTGCCGTGGAAGAACATCACGGGCGGGCCGTCGAGATCGCCCCATTCGGTGAAGGCCAGCGTCCGGCCGTCGGCCAGCTGGATCGACCGATCCGTGACGGGCTCGAACGTCCCCTTCTCCACTCGCGGAGCATAGGCCGAGCCGTCCAGCGTTCATCGTGAGAAGTCGGAATGGCTCCGGCGGGCATGCGAGCCGGTCGTGTACTGAATGGGCGTGGAGAGGCATCGAGCGACATTCCCTCCCCCGCCCAGGGCGCGTCACACGCGAGTGGCCGACCATGTCACATCGCTGAATGCGATCGCTGTCACCGAGTTATGGAGCGGACATCACCGATCCAACGGCGCGGACCCTGAGCCTGGTTAGCAAACCACCCTCGCCGCTCATGAAGCCCTCTGGCGCCGCTGCGCCAAGCGCAAGAGGGCCGCCCTGCGACCAGTCAGGCGCGCCGGGTATCACGGCGGAAGAGAGTCATGGCCGCGGCGGCGAGGCCCGCCGTCCACAGGACGACGCTCAACAGCCAGGTTGGATCGAAGGCGCCTCCCACCAGCGGAAAACGGGCGATGGAGGCGACGCCATACGTGGGCATGAAGGGGGCGACGTCCTGCATGACCGAGGGTAGGAGACCGATCGGGATGAACAGGCCACCGAGCAGCGCAAAGACCCCGAGGACCGGACTGATGATCTGCATCACGTTCTCGGACGGCAGTAGGTAGCCCATGAACAAGCCGAAGGACGCAAAGACGAACAGAGGCGGCCCCCGCGAGGATTCCGGTCAGGACCCACGTTGAGAGCGCCATCGTGACGCCGTCGATGACACCGATGACGTAGACGACGGTCACCGACGTCGCTCGAGCAGCATCGCCACGAAAATCTTGATGGCGATGTAGGCGGCGGAGCCGCAGCGGCGTCAGGCGGAGCTGGCGGCTCCACCCTTGGGCGCGTTCGATCGACACCATGGCTCCGCCCGAGCGTCGCCGCCAGCATTGCCCCGTAGACGGCGGTGCCGATCATCGTCGCGCCGGCCGTGGATCCGATGCCTTCCAGCGCGCCGGACCGGACTGGCCTGTTCGCCTTGAACAAGCAGGAACAAGACCGTGGGCACTACCAGTGTCACGACGATGCGTCCGCCGATTGCGCAGCAGGCGGCGGACCTCGATGGACAGGAAGGTGAGATTGAAGCCACCCAGCGGCGGTGCTTCGACGCTCAGCGAAGCGGCACGGTCGCCCGCGACCTTCGCGCTCACGCGCGCGCTCCCGTCGGCGGCTTGGTTCACAAGATCCGATGCCGGCTCGTCCGAGGTGAGGGCGAGAAAGGCGTCCTCGAGGTTGTGGGCCACGATCTCCACGTCGCGCGCCGCGGTCGCCGTCAACAGGTACCTCGCCACGGCGTCCGGATCCAACGTCTGGATGAGGACACGATCGCCGCGGATCTCGACCGGAGCGGACGCCGGGCAAGCCCGATAGCGTCGCTTGTCGGCCTCGGCCAAGGTCGCCCGGACCGATCGTCCGCTCGACAGGTTGCGGACTTCGGCGGCCGTTCCGTCGGCCACGATCCGGCCCTGACGGAGCAGGATGATCCGGTCCGCGTACGCGTCCGCCTCCTCGAGGTAGTGGGTCGCGAAGAGGACGGTCCGGCCCCGCTCGGCGTCGCGGCGGATGGCGGACCAGAAGTCGCGTCGGCCCTCCACGTCCATCCCGGCCGTGGCCTCGTCGAGGGCCATCAGCGCCGGGTCGGGCAGCAGGGCCGGGGCGAACCGGAGCGCGCTGTTGCTCGCCGCCCGAGCACTTTCCGACGAGCCGGTTCGCGAGATGCGTGATCCCGGCCCGTTCGAGCACTCGTCGACGGGTCGCGGTTCGGCGAACAGCGAGGCGGTCAGGCGGAACGGTCTCGCGCACGGTGAGGTCCTTGAGCAGCCCGCCGGTCTGCATGACGCGCGGAAACGAGCCCGCGGAGACGGCCGCGGATGGCGACATGCCGAGCACGCCTCACGTTCCCTGATCGGGCCGGCCGAGGCCCAGGATCATGTCGATCGTGGTGGTCTTGCCCGCTCCGTTGGGGCCGAGCAGCGCGGCGATCTCACCGAGCTCGAGGTGAAGGTCGATGCCGTCGACGGCGCGCACCGCGCCGAAGGCCCGATGCACGTCGCTGCAGGTCGATGGCGGCTGCGGATCCCTGCTCATCGGCCACGGGGAGTCGTCATCGATAGTCCAGCGTGGTCCCGCGTCACCGCTCAATGGGGACTCAGCCATCACGGGGCCCGCCTGTAGTGACGCTCCCGATGTCGACGTTCCCCGCAGGCCAAGACACCGACCACTTCGATCGAGGCCTCGGGCTGGTAGGCGCCGCCGAGCAGGGCGGCTGAGCTTCGGTCGCACGCACCCGGCTCTCGAGGCCCATCCGCGGCTCCTTCCCATGCGCCGAGCTGCGCCGACGTGATGGCCTCTCGTCCGGTGACCACGAGGTGCGCCACCGTGCGCCACGGCGTGCTCTTCGAAAGGCGATTCTGCCCGACGCGGCGGGACACCGAGGCTATCGACCGCCACGCCCGGACACGGCGACGTCGACGCGCTTCGCCGGCCTCGAGCGCCGCGCCAAGACGTCGGGCGGTGAACGCCTCGACGGCCACCACGCGGGTGGAGGGTACCCTCCCAGAGCGGCCAACGCGCCGGCCAGAGCCCGCCTCCAGCCCACCGCCAGGCGAGAAGCGTGTCGAGCTCGGGAACTCCCTGTTCGGCCGAACTCGGCGGCCAGCGAAGTTCCGACGCCGGCCACGGTGAGCGGTTGATCGGAGCGGCGCGCCAAGCGGGGCGCCGGTCCGGGCCGCGGAGTCCTGGACGCTGGCGAGGCTCTCCTCATAGATCTGTCCACTGACGGTCACGTTGGCCCCGTAGTCGGCCAGCCGTCGCAACTTGATTGGGGGGCATGTCACCGGCACGAACACGAACGCGGGTACGTTCACGAGTCGAGGCGGCCCACGCAACGCGGCCTGGCCGTGGTTGCCCCCGCTGGCCGCGCGCAGACGCCGGCGGCTGGCAGGTCACTGGCTAGAACGCTGTTGAGTGCCCCCGTGCAGCCTGAACGCCCCGGTGGACTGCGGGGACTCGAGCTTGAGCCGGTGAAGGGCCGGGTGCGAGGGTGTCAGCTGATGATCGGCCCCGACGCGGATGACCGGTGTCCGCCGGATCCTCGAGCGCCGAGGCGTGAGCCCGCGCCGCTGCGACATCGCAAGCCTGCGTCACCGCAGGCATGAGGCGCGCGGCCGGCACAATCGCGAACTCAGGCGCCACGGAGCTGCCACCGCCTGGAATTCGATCTTCGCGCCGGATGGCAGCGCGCCGGCCTGGAACGTGAACCGAGCCGGCGCCGTCGAGGCTATCCGGAAACTGCCGTCGCCACCAGGCGTTGAGTCGCCGTGCGGTCGCTCATGTCACCCACGGCTGCGCTGGACGTAGAGGATCTCCTCGGTCGAAAAGCCCGGAGGCCCCGGCTATGGCGACAGCGTTGCCCCAAGCCAGTTCCGCTTCGGCCTCCAACGTACCGGGCACGAACTTCCTGTCGGGGTCGAGCGCCGGCATCCCGCTGGCTGATGAAGCAAGATCCCGTTGGCCTCGGCCGCGAGACTGAACGGGAAGCCGTGCGGCAATCCGGCGACTGCGCGGGTGCGCTTTGGCGGTCATGAGGGAACTCCTGAGGGCAACCGGGTCGTGGACGAAGGGGCTGCGGGGCGAGACGCAAAAATGAAGATGAGGTCGACGAAGGAGATCCTGGAGCGCCAGCGTCGGGACACCTCGGCGTTTTCGCAGTTCGACACCTCGATCGCTCCCACCGATCCGCTGAAGGTGCCGCCGGAACGTGTACGCTGGATCGACGCCGCGCCGGGCCAAACAGTCTGTCGAAGGCTGCTCAAGCTGGCGCAGCGTCTCCCCGGCCTGGATCCCTGCGCGCCTGCTTCGCGCTCCAGTCAGCCAGATCTTGTGCGCCGCCGCAGGACCCGCTTCGACACGCTCGGTCGCGACGAACAGCACGCCGTCGTCGTCACCGAAGACGACGTCATCGGCGCCTCACCAGGTGCGCCCCGAACCGGGCCAGTGGCCAGCCCTTCGCCTTCCCACTCGTCGAGCCGTACGGGCCCCGGGGGTAGCTGCCGTAGCTGAAGACCGGAAGACCGATCGCCGGCCAGCTCCGGCGTGTCGCGGTGCAGGCCCCAAATTACCAGGCCCGCCAAGCTCGCCGCCTCGGCCTCCAGCGCGGTGAGGTCGCCGACACACGCCTCATCGACTGTCCGCCGTTCGTCAACCAGCGTCGCCCGGCCCGCCCCAACGCTTCGCGAATGTCCACGCCGCCGTAGTGCCGCACCGGAAGCGCGGCGCGCGTCCCGCGACCCGCTGACCGGGGACGACCGGCCTGATGCCAGGCGGCGCGCGACGCGCAGCGGCAATTCGCTCCGAACGCAGGCATCGGCCAGCAGCGCGTGGACAGCTCCGCTGAAGGTCCTCGACACCATGTCGCTGCTCGGCACGACCGGCCCGTCACCCCACCCTCGGCCTGTTCAGCTCTGTTCATGCGGGAAACGGCCATCCGCTTCCGCTGCCTACGTCTTGAATGATTGTGCAGCTGGCCTGACCCGTGTGCGGCGGTTTACAGGTAATCGGCTGGTCCTCAACGCGGTCGGCGGGAACGCGGCGGCGACCTCCGCGGAGTGACTGACGGGTCTGTGGAACCGGCGTCGCGGCACTCGCCGACCGCCCGATCTCCACGGCGTTGATGCACTCTGGACCACACCTGGAAGCTGGTTCATGGTGCGCGGGTATCGCTGGTTCGACGGGCGCTCGGCGCCAGGGAAGAAGCAGGATCCACCATCGGGTGCGCTTCGTTGCTTCCGGATTTGGACGGGTGAGCGAGACGCCACGCTTCGGCGTCGCGCAACAGCTCGGCACGGCGCTCTTCAGCAATGCGCTGGGTGGTGGTGTAGGGATACAACGTAGATCTCGGAATTGGGACTTCATTGCGGCGCCGCGAGCTCCTCATGGCGTGCGGCGGGAAGGCGAGACGCACGGCGATATTTGAGGCGGCACAACGAGCAGTTGTTCCGATCAATCCAGGCGTCCGGCGACCGACGAACACAAGGGCAAGCGGCCTGCTCATCCGGCACAAACCCCCATGACTCTCTTTTGGCGGGACATCACTCGGCCGCTGGCGTGACGCAAGACGTGACTGTGCTTCGCGGAGCGGTCAGGAATGCGGCCGCCGAGTCGAAGCAGGACGGCTCCGGCCAGCACCGCGGCAAGCGCGCCACCCCACCAGATGGCGTCTGGCGAGGTCTGTAGGAGAAGGCCACCAATCGCCGGGCCGATGGCCAGGGAAAGGGTGAAGGTCAGGCCGTAGAGAGACAGGTAGCGGCCGAGCAGATGGGCTGGAGCCATGTCCGCGGCCGGTCCACATCGGTCCCCCAAAGACCATTCCCGGTGATGACTGGAGTCGCATGCGGCGGGTTCAGCCGGCCAACTGAGAGGTCGGAGCCCGCTGGGCAAGCCCCTTGCCGAAGGAGACATTGGCGCGGCCGATCTCGGTGATCAGGATCGAACACGTCGTCGCCACCCACCACGCCGGCCGCGACCAGATTGCGGTTGATCTCGGCGAGCAACGACTTCTTGACCTCATCGTCACGACCCTCCAGAAAAGTGATCTCAATGATCAGCAACTGGTCGGTGTAGGTCATGCCGAGATATCCGCTGGTATGACGGAAGCTCTCCCCGTCGTACTCGTTGAACAGCTGATACCGGTCGGCATCGGGCACCTCGAGTGTGCTGACGAGAGCTGTGCTGAATCGAGGCGGCGATCGAGCTCCTTCTTCGGCCGAGCGGCCCTTGAGCAGATTCACCTTTACGAGAGGCATGCAAGAGTCCCTTCTGTTGGTTGAGATCTCGAGCTGGACAGGCTCTAGACGGAGAGCAGGACCGACCGGCTGGCGGGCCACGCAGAGACCCATCGCTCGCTAGAGGCTCGAGCGACCACAGTGATCTCGACCGAGCAGGCCGGCAACGAGGTCCGCGCGCACCGTCGTCCGCACTGGCTTCACGCCGTGAACTTCTGCTCGTAGACGGCGTTGAACGCGGGAAGTCAGCCAGGTCAACGAGGTGAACAAGGCACGAAATGACGTCGTCGAGCGATGCTCCGGCAGCCTCGAGCACGGTCTCGATGTTGTTGAAGGTCTGCTCGGTCTGCTCGGCCAGATCGTCGCTAACCACCTTGCCCGTGTTCGGATCGAAGCCGCCTTGGCCGGACAGGAAGATCCACTCACCCACCGTCAGCCCCGGCGAATACGGCCCGGCGGGAGCGGGAACCTTGTCAGAGCTAATGAGAGCTTTCATGGATGGGGCCTCCCAGGTGTGGTAGAACCGCAATCTTCCCGGCGATGGCACGCATACCGATCGGTGGCACTTCGCTCAATCATGAGCATCACCCTCGAAGTCAGACGTCGACGCAAGTCCGGCTCTGACTCCCCTGCGTCTTCGCCACTGATCCGGCGCCCGCTGACTGGGCACGGGAGCGGGGCGATGCCGATGGTGACTCAGTCTACCGATCGGTGTATACTACCGGGCCATGACGGATCGGCTGGGCCGCACGACGCGCTCCTCGGGGGCGACGATGAGTTGACATATGCGGGCGGCATCACGGGCACGGGAGTGGACGCGATCAGCGGGCCCGGGCGGGGGTGACGAAGCGGACCCTGTATCAGCACTTCGGCCTGGCGCGCGATCGCCGTCGCCGAAGCGCTTCAGCGATCGGGCCGACGCGCGCTACGGCCTTTGAGGCGAACGCGAGGCGCCGCCCGGAGGAGACTCTCCGGGCGATTTGCGTGATCCTGGCGCTGTTCGATGCAGATCGAGAATGCCTCCGCACGAAAGGCCCGAAGGCTGGATGCGCTTTCATCAACGTGCATCGCTCGAGATCAACCGCCCAGGCTATTCCGTCTTTATGAGAGGCCGCGCTGGCACGGTGGGCTCGGGAGGGACTCGTTCACCAACTCCTCGTCGAGGCGGGCGTGACAGACACCGACCTGGCCGCGCAGGTGGTGCTGCTCGTCGACGGTGCGTACGCCGTCGGTGGGTCTCGCCGGGATCCGGCCGCGGCGCGTGGCGTCATGCGAAAGCTGCGGTGGCCGCCCTGCTTCGCGGGCCGCCTCGTCACCTGACGACCAATGAGCGCGATCGCGTCCCATGCGCTCGCGAGGTCGCCCGCGGCCGGTTCCCCCACCGCTCGCACGTGCCGAGCCGCTGGCATTCTGTGATTCTGCCCGTTGTGGTAGACGCGGCGGACGATCTGGGCTCTCGTCGACCGGTTCAACGCCAGATCCCCACCACGGACACGCGCGAGCGCAAAGCGCCATGGCTTCCGAGACCGACGACCCGCCGACTGCGCTCGCCGTCGAGCAGGCGGGCCCAGCCAGCCACGCCACGCGGCGGCCCATAGCCGCGGCCGTCGGGATCACGATCGCCGGTCATCGTCGCGGCCACAAGCAGGCTGCCGGTGACCACCGGCAGGTCCCGCCGGCCGGAACGCCGCGATCGCTCCGAGAGCGAAGATCCAGCTCCCTTCGGGTTGATCGCCTGGAAACGCCGCTGCCGGGACGACGCTCATGGCGGGCGCGCGAGGCTCGCCGCTGCCGGCGAAGGCGTGGGCGCCCGCGACCTGCCGCAGAGCTGGATTGACAGATACGCCGACGCCGCGATCTTCATCACGACCGCCAGCGTCGGCAACGGTACTCACGATCGCCGCGATGAGCCCCCGCGGCCGCGATCAGCGCCAGGACCCCGATCCCGAGCGCCGTCCCGACGATGTGCGGCATCGTCGGCCTGAACCCGGACGCCGCGCCCACGGACGCCCAGAGGAGGACGTTGTTCGGGCCCGGCAGAGCCTGTGCTCACGATCGAGAGGCGACGAGGGGCGAGCGCCACTGGTCCATGATCGGACGCTAGAGGCGGAGAGGCCGGCGGGTCTTTGTACGATCCTGCCATTGTCGCGCAGGTCGCTGCCGGATCCGCGCCTGGAACCCCGGCACGCCGGGATCCGCGATCTTCCACAGTGGGGCGCTTCACTGACCACCGAGGAGTGCTCTGCGGGCGAACGACGGAGCGTCCACGGCCGCGGGTCTGCGCCGCGAGCGGGGGCCCGTCGCGATGATACGCGTGAGCCAGAGGATGTACGCCGCCGAGGTCCCGAGCACTGAGCTGATCACGGAGCGCCACAAGCGCGGCCCTGATCCCGGTGGCAACCGCGACGAGGACCGTAGTCCGTGCCGACAATGATCCCGATCAGGTAAAATTTGAGATCGCCGCACGCCGAAGACCGAACCCACGGCGAATCGCTAGTCATGTAACTGAACGAAGTACAAC
>ERZ1370068.6463-contig-5446_pt1 | contig 47328 bp, 58 predicted proteins | sample MGYA00561227_ERZ1370068 | MGnify/ENA primary metagenome ERZ1370068 (study PRJEB38410, sample SAMEA6850437) | metagenome | study: Metagenomic assessment of the ecological functions of the soil: analysis of the soil microbiota associated with the... | reverse complement strand
GGACCACCGGTGAGGCTTCGGCCGCCTGCTGCGGAGGCTTCCTGTGCAGCGGCCTCGACGAGGGTGCGTTGCCCGACACCGACGACCGTGAAGCCGCGGTGCTTGGTCGACGAGCTGTTCCATCTGCTCGGCCGCGCAACAGCGCCGCCACCCGGCCGGCGGACGACGGCGGCATCGGCGCGCAGCGCGCGCCTTGTTCGAGCGCGCGCAACGCTCGCGCGCGCGAGAGGGTCGCCGACCCGTGACTTGACCATCGACGCCATCGCGCGCGCGCAGCGGGTGTCGGCGCGCACGCTGCAGCGTGCCTTCGCCAGCCAGGGCACCGGCGTCATGCGCTGGCTGCGCGACGAGCGCCTCGCCTGCTGCGCGGCGGCGCTGGCCGATCCCGCTCGCTGCGCGCGCGATCGCCGACATCGCCATCGCCAACGGCTCCCAGACGTGCCCGCCTTCTGCCGCAGCTTCAAGGCGCGCTATGGCCGCACACCTGGGCGGCTGGCGAGCGGCGCAAGGCCGACATCCATAGCGCCGCGAACGGCGACCGCGCCGCGTGACCCGCGTCGCGGGCCCGTGGCGGCATCCGGGTTTTGCAGACAGTTGCAAATGCACATAAGTCGCGCTACGGTCGCGCCATGGCACGGCAGCAACCCTCGCGCTTCGACCTCGAGCAGCATGTCTTCTTCTGGTTGACGCAGTGCCATCGGCAGCCGCGATCGCGCCTCACGCAGGAGCTGAGGGACTTCGGGCTGCGCGTACCGGAGTGGCGCGTGCTGCGCATCGCTATGCGCGCGGCGCCGCTGCTCGATGAGCGAGCTGGCCGATCTCGCCACCGATCGACCGCACGACGCTCACGCGCACGGTCGACCGCATGGAGCAGGCCCGCTGGGTGACGCGCCTGGGCGACGCCACCGATCTGCGCGTGACGCGGCTGGCGCCCACGGCCAGCGGCGAGCGGCTGTTTGCCCGCGTCTGGCCCACCGTGGAACGGCTGAACCGCGTCGCTGTCGAAGGGTCTGCCATCCAGCGCACTCCGGATTTGCTGCGCCGGACGCTGGAGCGCAGCATGAAGACCAATCCAGACCAGGGGCCCCGCTGGCCGCGGAGCGGGCCGCCTGGCTGAAGGACATCAGTCATGGCCCAAGCAAAGCATCCCTCGACCTCGCCCAATGCATGGAGCCCGACCGCGTCCACAAACATGCGTACACCGACCAGCAGATCTTCGACCGCGAGATGGAGCGCATCTGGGAGCGCATCTGGGTCTACTGCGGCCACGAGTCGCAGGTGCCGAACGCCGGGCGACTACTACGCGGTGACGATCGGCCGCCAGCCGATGGTCATGGTGCGCCAGCCCGACATGCAGCGTGCAGGTGCTGCTACAACCGCTGCCCGCACCGCGGCGTGCAGGTCGTCGGCAACCTGCAAGGGCAACACCGGCAGCGCCTTCGTCTGCTCGTACCACGCCTGGAGCTTCCACCTCGACGGCAGCGTGCGCGCGATCCCGCTCGCGCAAGGGCTACGAGGGCACGCGCATGACGCGCGACAACCCCGACTGCGGCATGAAGCGCGCCGCGCGCGTCGACAGCTACCGCGGCTTCGTCTTCGCGAGCCTGGTCGACGACGGGCCGTCGCTGCTGCGAGTTCCTCGGCGAGGCCAAGATCGCGTTCGACGACATGTGCGACCGCTCGCCGCTCGGCGAGGTCGAGGTCGTGCCGATCTGCCACCGCGTGATCCAGCACTCGAACTGGAAGTTCTTCATGGAGAACCAGCTCGACGCGCTGCATCCGTCGGTGACGCACCAGTCGACCGGCATCTCGGCCGGCCGCGTCGAGAAGCGCCTCAAGGCCGAGCAAGGCGCGGCGCCGCTCTACTACCACTACCTCTCGACCTTCGCGTCGAGCTTCGAGCAGTGGGACGGCGTGCAGACGATCAACTTCCCGCACGGCCACGGCATCCTCAAGGCCTACATGGGCCTGCGGCCGCAGGACCCCGACACGCTCGAGTACGAAGCGCTGCTGAGAGCAGGCCTACGGCGAGGCGAAGACCGAGGAGTACCTGTCGCGCAGCATCCACCACGTGCTGGTCTATCCCGTACCTCGTCGGTGCAGTCGCCGCTGCAGCAGCTGCGCTGCCTGCGCCCGATCGCGCCCGACAAGACGCTGTCGGAGATCTGGCACTTCCGCCTGAAGGGCGCGCCCGAGGCGATCTACCGGCGCAGCCTCTGGTACTACAACCTCGTCAACTCGCCGGCGACGATGATCAACGCCGACGACCTCGGAGAACTGGACCAAGGGCCAGTGGGGCCTGCAGTCGAACGGCGGCGACTGGGTGAGCTTCCACCGCTACTTCGGCGACGACCGCGAGGAGAACGGCGTCACCTACTCGAACCACGGCACGTCGGAAGCGGTGATGCGCAACCAGTTCAAGGCGTGGTCGAGCTACATGCAGGACGCTGAGGGAGGCGACGATGGCGAACGCGAAGACACGGCGCGACCCGCGCGATCCCGAGCGCCGGGCCCGACTTCGAGCACCTGCTCGCGCAGGAGGTCGTGATCGAAGCCGGCGACGCGACGCCACCGGCGCGCAGGCGGTCGCGCCCGACCACTCGCCGCGCGCGCCGCGCGGCACCGGCGACAGCTGCCGCCGACGCGCTGCCGAGCCCGGCCTGGTCGCCGCCGGCGACCTGCAGCGCGAGGTCGAGCAGTTCCTCTACCGCCAGGCCGAGCTGCTCGACGGCAAGCACTGGCAGGCCTTCATCGACCTGTTCGCCGACGACGGCGTCTACTGGATGCCGGTGACGCGCGGAGCAGACCGAGTGGGAAGGCTCGCCGTCGATCTTCGCCGAGGACAAGCTGATGATGGAGATCCGCAAGGGCCGCGTCTCGCATCCCAACGCGTGGTCGCAGGCGCCGATGTGGGAGACCAACCACGTCGTCAGCCACGTCGCGATCGAGTCGGTGGACGGCGACCGACGATCGACGTGCGCTCGCGCTTCCACATGATGGAGCTGCGGCGCGACACGGTGCGCCACTTCGGCGGCACGCTACCGGCACACGCTGGTGCGCGACGCCGACGGCGCGCTTGCGGATCCGCCTGCAGCGCGTCGACCTGTTCAACGGCCAGGCGCCGTTCGACTACGTGCTGCAGATCTGGGTTTGACGCGAGACGGCATCCACTGACCGATGGCTTCTGCGCATCGCGCGTCGCGTCGGCCGCCGCTGCGCTGTCGCCGCTGTCGCGCACGCGCGCTGGCCGCCGACAAGGTCAAGGTCGGCTTCGTCAGCACGCTGTCGGGCCCGTCGTCGGCGCTCGGCATCGACATCCGCGACGGCTTCCTGCTCGCGGTCAAGCTGAACGGCGGCAAGCTCGGCGGCCTGCCGGCCGAGGTGCTCGTCAGCGACGACCAGTTCAAGCCCGACGTCGCCAAGCAGCTGTTCGAGAAGAACGTCAAGCGCGACAAGGTCGACTTCATGACCGGCGTCGTGTTCTCCAACATCATGCTGGCCGCGCTGCCCGAGGCGCTCGACAACAAGGTCGATCTACATCAGCCCGAACGCGGCGCCGTCGTCGATGGCCGGCAAGGACTGCAACCCGCTGTTCTTCGCCGTCTCGTGGCCGAACGATGCGTACCACGAGGCGGCCGGGCCAGTTCGCCAACCACGCGCGACCTGAAGAGCGTCGTACCTGGTCGCGCCGAACTACCAGGCCGGCAAGGACTCGCTGGCCGGCTTCAAGCGCACCTTCAAGGGCCAGGTCGTCGGCGAGAACTACACCAAGCTCGGCCAGCTCGACTACGCCGCCGAGCTCGCCGAGATCCGCGCCGCCAAGCCGCAGGCGGTGTACATCTTCCTGCCCGGCGGCATGGGCATCAACTTCATCAAGCAGTACGTCGGCGCCGGCCTCGGCAAGGACACGACGCTGCTGCTGCCCGGCTTCTCGGCCGACCAGGACGTGATCAACCCGGTCGGCGCGTCGATGGCGGGCCTGTTCAACACCGCGCACTGGTCGCCCGACTTCGCGAACGCGGCGAACCAGAAGTTCGTCGCCGAGTTCGAGAAGGAATACAAGCGCGTGCCGACGCTCTACGCGTCGCAGGGCTACGACGCCGCGCAGCTGATCAACGCCGCGGTGCGCGACGTCGAAGGGCAAGCTCGACGATCAGGACGCGGTGCTGAAGGCGCTGCAAGGCGGCGCAGCTTCGACTCGGTGCGCGGGCCGTTCAAGTTCAACACCAACCAGTACCCGATCCAGAACTACTACGTGCGCACGGTCGGCAGCGACGGCAAGGGCGGCCTGATCAACAAGTCGTTCAACGAGCCGATCCTGAAGGACCACGGCGACGCCTACGTGCAGAGCTGCGCGATGAAGTGAGCGAACAGCGCGATCCGCGTCAGCGTCATGCGGCAACCGCACGCGCTGCACCATCGCTCGCGATCGGCCGCGGCCACCTGCTGCGGCGCCTCGCGCTGCAGGAAGTGCCCGCACGCCGGCGACCAGCGAGTGCGTGTCGAGTGCGTCGGACAGCACGGCGCGAGGCGCTGCTGCAGCTCGTCCCACATGCCCTGCAGCCGCGGACGCAAGGCCTCGGGGCACGAGCGGCTGGTTCAGAAAGCGTGCCGGCGCTCAGCACATGCATCGGCAGGTCGCCGAGCGAATCGATCGCGCGCGCCTGTGCGCAACTCGCGACGAGGTCGAGACCCTCGCGGCGTCGAACGCCAGTCGCGCCAGCCGCGTGTCCAGAACTCGCGCGTCTCTCAGCGCAGGCCCGCCGGCCTCGTCGGCGCGCGGCGGCGGAAATGGTCGAACCGAAGACGTCGAACTGGTCCTCGTGCATCGCATCGACCAGCACGAGCCCAGCCACCTGCTCGCGATGGCGATGCGCGAACAGCCGCACCAGCAAGCCGCCGAAGCGAGTGCCCAACCAGCACGTAAGGCGGCGCGACGTCGGCGCGTTGCAGCAGCAGATGCAGGTCGCTCGACCAGGTCGAGTGCGCTGCGCGGCTTGGCGGCCGGCATCGCTCGCGCCACGCGCCGCGCGCGGTCGTAGCGGCAGACGTTCGCGCGAGCGGCGCGATGCGATCTGCTTGCACCGCGGACCACTCCGTCGCTCTCGGCGCCCAGCCCCGGTTTCCAGCACCACCGTCGGGCGCGCCGCGCCCGCTGGTCGGTCAGCACCAGGCGGCGGCCGCCGACTGTCGATCGGCTCGGTGGCTCGATTTCGATCTGTCGGTTCATCGTTCATCGCTTCCTGGCAGGCGCCTGCGGCGGCGTTCGATGGCGCCCGTCGCGGCTGCCGGTTCGCCGCCGTGCGGGCATGCGGCGCCAGGCCGCGGCGGGTCAGCGTCTCTGGATCGGACTCGCGCCTGGTCTAGCCACGGCGCCGCTTCGATCGCGCTGTATTCGCTGGCAAGCGCATGGTGCGCAGTCGCGCGCAATGCCGGCCCAGCGAGCAATGCGCGGTACTCGCTCTCGCTGCGCTCGCGCCCGCCGAGCGAGACCAGCATGTTGAGGTCGGACCGCGCGATCGCGCGATCGCGCGGCGTGGCGCGCGAAGCGCTCGGCGGCCAGACGCTCGATCACGAACAGCCGCGCGCCTGCGGACGCTCGCCATCGCCTGCGCGGCAGCGCCGCAGGATCCGTCACGCAGTGCTCGTCGTCCCAGTCGTGCAACACGCTCTTGAGCAGGTAGGCGTCGGCCCCTGCCGGCCACGCCTCGAAGAAGCTGCCGCTGGACGAAGCTCGCAGCGCGGCTCACGCCGACGCGCTGCGAGCTGCGGCGCTGCCGCGGCTCGATCGCATGCGGCAGATCGAACAGCACCCCGCGCACGCCGCGGGACGCGCGAGCAGCAGGTCGCGATCAGCTGCCCGTAGCCCGCCGCCGACATCGACCACGCGCCGCGCCCGGCGCAGATCGACGCTGGCAGCGAAGGCCGCGGCGATCGGGCTGCGTGAGGTCGGTCATCGCGCGGTGGAACAGGTCGGCCGCCTCGAGGTCGGCATCGAGGTGGGCGAAGTCGTCGCTGCCGCCGCTGAGTCTGCGCGTGCGCTGCGGCCGCTGCGCACGCTGTCAGCCAGCCGCGACCACACTCGCACCCGCATGCCGGCCCGCTGAACAGCGCCCAGGCGGCCAGCGAGTCGGCAACGTCGGCGCGCAGCAGCGCGCCGCTCGCGGTCAGGGCGAAGCGCCCGTCGCCATCGTGCGGCGCACCAGGTCGAGGCTCGCCAGCGCGACGAGCAGGCGCCTGCAGCGACGGCTGCGTCACAGCCGGCGCGCGCGCGCCAGCGCCTCGCTGGCAAGCGGCGCGTCGGCCAGCAGCTCTGGAGATGCGCAGCTCGACCGCGGCGGCGATGGCCTGCGTCGTCCAGCTCGCGTTGATGGCTTCGAGCAGCCATGCGCCGGACGCCTCGTCATGGTCGTCGCGCTCGTTCATGGCGGGCCTCGACTGCGTCAGTCGGCCTTGATGCCGGCCGCGTGGATCAAGCGACCCCACTTGGCATACTCGGCGCGCATCTGCGCCGGCGAATGCCGTCGGGCGACTCGCCGCCCGGCTCGAGCGCCGTAGGACGCGAACCACTCGCGCGCCTCGTCGGCTGTCGAGCACGGCGGCGATCTCGCGGTGCAAGCCGATCGACGATCGGCTCGCGGCGTCGCCGCGGGCGCCGCGATGCCGACCCAGCCGATGAATTCGTAGCCCGCAATCCCGGCTTCGGCGACGGTCGGCACGTCGGGCAGGCTGGCGAGCGCTGCGCGGCCGGTCACCGCCAGCGCACGCGATCTGCCCGCTGCGCACGAACGGCAGCTGCACGTTCGTGCCCTCGATGCTCATGCTGATCTGGCCGCCGATCAGGTCGGACACCGCCTGTGCGCCGCCGCGGTACGGCACGTGGGTGAGGTCGATCGCCTGCCATGCGCTTGGAACAGCTCGCCGGCCAGGTGCGGCGGCGTCCCGATGCCCGGCGAGCCGAAGGTCAGTCGCCCAGGCTTGCTCCTTGGCCAGGGCCACCAGCTGCGCAACCGACGGTCGCCGGCAGAGCCGGCATTGACGGCGAGCACCAAGGGACCAACGCCGACGCGCGCGATCGGTGCGAAGTCCTTCAGCGCGTCGTAGCCGGGATGGCTGTACGAGATGCGGGTTGATCGTCATCGTGCCCTGATGGACGATCGCCAGCGTGTAGCCGTCGGGCGCAGCGCGTGCGGCCTGCGCGGTGCCGATGTTGCCGCCGGCGCCCGGCACGTTGCTCGACATAGACGCTCTGACCGAAGGCGCTGCGCCAGCCGCTCGGCGAGCCAGCGCGCGCGGATGTCGACCACGCCGCCGGCGCCGCCCGGCACGATCAGGCGGATCGGCCGGGCTCGGCCAGGCCCGCCTCGGCATGCGAGCGCCTGCCGGCTCCTGCGACAGCGCGATGATCGCCGTCGCGACGAGCGCGAAAGCGCACGGGCGGGATAGGCGCATGTCTCGTGGCGCGTCGGAAAGTCTGCATCGTGCATGCACGCTGCCGCGTGTTCACTCGGGCGACGAGCCGGCGCGTTGCGCGGCGGCCAAAGGTCCGCAACAAGTTGACCGGCGAACAGGACCAAGGCCGGCGAACGTGATGGCCGCGCGCCGACGCGCACAGCCACGTCTCCGCGTCGATCGACGCCACAGCGCAGCAGGAACAGGCTGACCATGAAAACGGCAGCGCCGATGTTATGCAGCCAGAAGTGCCAGCGCGCGAGACGCGTCAGCGCGCGCCTGCGGATAGCACGTGATAGATCAGCGCGAACAAGCGCGAGCGAGGCCCAGCCGAGCAGGTTGATGTGCGCGTGAACCGGCGCGTACTCGAAGCGGTGAGGTGATGCCCATCGCGACGCCCATCGCCACGCCGAGCATGAGATACACGACCGCGAACCTCAGACAGCGAACCACCATGTTCCACTCCTGAGCCACTCGGCTGACGCGACCAGCGCAGCGCGATGGCATGAGGGCGACTCTAGTGAGCGCGAGGCCGCGCCGCGGAATGGACCTGCGGGCGCATCGCGGCGACAACCGTTGGTTGACGCCGGCCGCCGCACCGGGACGACAATGGCGTCGCGTCTTGCGTCGACGCGACGGAGGAAGGACGCACGATGGACAAGCTGCGCTCGCTGCAGTACTTCGTCGCCGCCGCCGAGGAGAAGAGCCTCGTCGGGCGCGGCGCGCCGCTTCGGCGCTCAGCACGCAGGCGGTGGCCAAGCTGGTCAGCGCGCTCGAACGCGATCTCGGCGTGCGACTGTTCGACCGCGCACCGCACGGTTTGAGCCTGACCGCGAGCGGCGCGGCCTATCGCGAATCGTGCCTGCCGGCGCTGTCGCAGCTGCAGCTCGCCGACGAGCTGGTGCGCGCTGCGCCAGCGCAGGCGCGGTCGTGGTCGCGGCGTGCAGCACGTGATCGCGCGCGAGGTGCTGACGCCGGCGCTGCCGCGCTTTCACGCCCGATACCCGCAGATCCAGCATCGACGTGCGCGACTTCAACCGCGTCAGCGAGGAGCAGACGAGCGGCGTCGACGTCTTTCTCGCCCTCGGCTGGCCGCAGCGCCAGCGACCTGGTGCTGCGGCAGATCGCAGCCTCGCGCACCATCGTCGGTCGCCTCACCGGCGTACTGGGCCGCGCACGGCATGCCGCGCCATCCGAGCGAGCTGGCGCGCCACACCTGCCTGCCGATCCGCAGCGTCGATGGCACGGTCATGGACCTGTGGACCTTCGCGCGCGGCGACGAGCGGGTGTCGGTGCAGGCCCGCGGCTGGCTGACCACCAGCAACGCGCACCGCGACATGGTGATCGAGCTGGCGCGCGCCGGCGAGGGCGTGGCCTACATCCTCGACTGGACCAACCGGCGACGACCTCGCCGCGGGACGCCTGGTGCAGGCGCTGGCCGACTGGGAGTCGCCCGAGGCGCCGCCGGTCAACCTGCTGTATCGGCCGAGCGTGCGCCGCATTGCCGCGCGTGCGGCTGTTCATCGAGTACGTGATCGACGCCTTCCAGCAGATCTGAAGCGGCGCGGAGGTCGCGCCACCGCACTCGGCGCAGCGCCCGGCCTGGCTGCAAGCGGCCCCTACGGTCGTGCCTCGGCGAGCCAGTGCACGGCGCGTAGCCGGCGTGCGCAATGCCGCGCGCCGCGTGCGTGACGACATCGAACGACTAGGCAATGCCCGAGCCTCCTCGTCGTCGAGCAAGCGCGCTCAACGGGCTGCAGTTCGGCCTGATGCTGTTCCTGCTCGCCGCCGGGCTGACGCTGGTGTTCGGCGTCATGGACATGATCAACCTCGCGCACGGCTCGCTCTACATGGTCGGCGCGTTCCTCGCCGCGTGGCTGGTCGCGCTGACCGGCTCGTTCGTGCTCGGCGTCGTTCGGCGCGGTCGCGCTCACCGCCGCTGTTCGGCATGGCTGCTCGAGGTCGGCGCTGCTGCGCACGCTGTACGCGCGCGACCACCTGTCGCAGGTGCTGGCGACCTTCGCCCTGATCCTGATCCTCAACGACGGCGTCAAGATGGTCTTCGGCAACGACCTGCCGCTGTCGGCGCCCGGCCGCGCTCGCCGGCCCGGTCGAGCTGCTGCCGGGACTGCAGCTACCCGGCGTACCGGCTGCTGATCCTCGCGCGTCGGCGTCGCGCTCGCGGTCGCTGCTGTACGCTGCTGGTGCAGAAGACGCGGATGGGCGCGCTGGTGCGCGCCGGCGCGTCGAACCGCGAGATGGCGACCGCGATGGGCGTCGACATCACGCGCCTGTTCACGATCGTGTTCGGCATCGGCGCGGCGCTCTGCGCGGTCGCCGGCGCGCTGCTCGGGCCGCTGCTCGCGGTGCAGGTCGGGCATGGGCGAGAACATCCTGATCCTCGCCTTCGTCGTCATCGTCATCGGCGGCATCGGCTCGATCCGCGGCGCGCTCGTCGGCGCGATCCTGGTCGGCTGCGATCGACACGCTCGGACGCACGCTGCTGCAGCACGTGCTGCGCGAGTTCCTGCCGCCGCAATGGGCGAGCGCCGCCGGCCCGGCGATCGCCTCGATCGCGGTCTACGTGTTCATGGCGGTCGGTGCTCGCGATCAAGCCGCAGGGCCTGTTCCCGGCGCGCGGCTGATGGCGGCGCAGCCCGGCGGCAGCACGATCCCGCGCTGGCGCCGCCTGCGCGCTCGCGCGGTCGCGGCGCGTCGCGCTGCCGTGCGTCTGCTGCGCGCTTCGGCCGTCGACTTCTACCTCAGCCTGGCGAGCCGGATCCTCGTCTACGCGATCGCCGCGACCAGCCTCAACCTCGTCCTCGGCTACGGCGGCATGGTCTCGTTCGGCCACGCCGCGTTCTGTCGGCCTCGGCGCCTACGTCGACCGGCGATCATGATCAGCGAGGGCGTGCTGAGCGGCTGGCGCGCATCTCGCTGGCGACGCTCGCGGTCACCGGCGCTCGCCGCGCTCGTCGATCGGCGCGATCTCGCTGCGCACGCGCGGCGTCTACTTCATCATGATCACGCTGGCCTTCGCGCAGATGCTGTTCTACCTCGCCAACTCGGTGAAGGGCTACGGCGGCGACGAGGGCCTCAACATCCGCGCGCGCTCGCTGTTCTCGGTCGGCGGCTGTGTCGCTCGACCTGAAGGACCCGCTCGCGCTCTACTACGTCGCGCTCGCCGTCCTCGCGCTGCGCGCTGGTCGCGCTGGCGCGCTTCGCGCCGTCGCGCTTCGGCCGCGCCGTGCTGGCGCTGCGCGACGACGACGTGCGCGCCGAGGCGCTCGGCTTTCCGACCTACCGCTACAAGCTCGTCGTCTTCGTCGGTCGCCGGCGCGCTCGGCGGCATCGCCGGCGCGCTGCAGCGTCGAACCTGCAGGGCTACGTCAGCCCGAACGTGCTGCACTGGACGCAGTCGGGCACGCTGATGGTGATGGTGATCCTCGGCGGCGTCGCGACGGTCTGGGGCGGCGTGGTCGGCGCGGCCGCGCTGCTGCTGCTGCAGGAAGTGCTGTCGGCCTACACCGAGCACTGGGAGTTCTGGACCGGCTGGGTGCTGCTCGCGGTCGTGCTGTTCGCACGCCAGGGCTGGTCGGCCTGTGTCGCCGGGCGCCGCGCGCTGCGCCGCCGATGACGCGGCCGTGCCCGCCGGCGCCGCTGCCTCGACGTGCGCGGCCTCGAGCAAGCGCTTCGGCGGCGTCGATCGCGACCGATCGCATCGATCTGCGCGTCGCACGCCGGCGAGGTGCACGCGCTGATCGGCCCGAACGGCGCCGGCAAGACGACGCTGGTGGCGCAGCTCGCCGGCCAGCTCGCGAGCGACCGCGGCACGATCGTCTTCGACGGCGCCGACATCACGGCGCTGGCCGACGCACCAGCGCGCGCGCGCCGCGGGCTGGCGCGCTCGTTCCAGATCACGCGCCTGTTCCAGCAGCGCCAGCGTGCTCGAGCAACGTCGCCCTGCGCGGTGCAGGCGGTCGTCGGGCGCGAGCCTGCGGCGCGTGGCGACCGGCTGCCGCGCGATCGCGGCGCTGTTCGAGCGCGCGCACGCAGCTGCTCGACGACGCTCGGCCTCGGCGCGCAAGGCGTGCGTTCGATCGACCACGCTCTCGCACGGCGAGCGGCGCGCCCTCGAGGTCGGCATGACGCTCGCGAGCCGCGCCGCGGCTGATGCTGCTCGACGAGCCGATGGCCGGCATGGGGCCCGACGAATCGGCGCGAATGGAAGCGCTGATCGGCGAGCGTGCGCAGCGCAGCACGGTGCTCCTGATCGAGCACGACGTCGACGCCGTGTTCCGCCTCGCCGATCGCGTCTCGGTGCTGGTCGGCGGCCGCGTCATCGCCAGCGGCGCGCCGGCCGCGGTGCGCAGCGACCCGGCGGTGATCGCCGCCTACCTCGGCGACGACGCGCGGCGGGATGACGCGCAGGCGGCCGCTGCTCGACGTGCGCGGCCTCCGTGCCGGCTACGGCGCGCAGCCAGGTGCTGTTCGGCGTCGACCTCGCAGATCGCACGCGCGGCGAGATCGTCGGCGCTGCTCGGCCGCAACGGCATGGGCAAGACGACGCTGGTGCGCGCCGATCATGGGCTCTGCTGCGCCCGACGCGCCGGCAGCGATCGCGCTTCGCCGGTGCGTCGACATCGCCGAGCGTGCCGACGCACCGGATCGCGCGCGCCGGCGTCGCGCTCGTTCCGGAGGGCCGCCAGGTCTTCCCAACCTGAGCGTCGACGAGCACCTGACGCGCCTTCGCGCGCGCGCGTCGCCGCAGGGCGCGGCGCCTGGACGCCGGCGCGCGTGCTCGATCTCTTTCCCGCGCTGCGGCAGCGCGCTCGCGATCATGCGGCAACGCAGCTGTCGGGCGGCGAGCAGCAGATGCTCGCGATCGGCCGCGCGCTGGTGACCAACCCGCGTGCTGCTGATCCTCGACGAGGCCACCGAAGGGCTGGCGCCGCTGGTGCGCGAAGAGATCTGGCGCGCGCTCGCGCAGCTGCGCGACGGCCGGACTGGCGATGCTGGTGATCGACAAGTACGTGCAGCGGCTGATCGCGATCTGGCCGATCACCACGTCGATCCTCGAGAAGGGCCGCGTCGCCTGGCGCGGCAGTTCCGCCGACCTTGGCGGCCGATCCGCGGCGCTCTGGCACCGCTACCTGGGCGTGTGATCGGTCACGCTTTGCGCAGTGGGCGCCGCCAAAAAACAAGCGAGCCGCTCGTCGGGCGGCTCGTGGTCTGGCGCGTTGAGCTTCAGCGATCGTGCCGCTGCTCGTGCAAGTCGGCGGCGGCGCGCGAGGTCGTTCGCGAAGCGCGGGTCCATCGACATCAGTTCGTAGGCATGGTCGCGCAGGGTATTGGCCGCTTGCCGCGCCGGCAGCTTGGCGTTGACGCGATCGCCGAGCCAGGCCCACAACGAGAACGACCTCGGTGCAGTGCTCGGCTCGGCCAGCGTCATTGAGCGCGAGTCGAAGGCTTGGGTCACGGTATTCATGGTCATTTCCTCCTGGAATCGTTATCGGTGCAGTGGCTGAAGACTAGAGGCCCGACCGCGTTCGCACAGCGTACGAAGTCGCATTCGCGCTGGGCGTTTCCGGCGCTCGCCCAATCGATCACGCGAGGCCGCTCGATCCCCGCGTTCGCAGGGGCATCGATGCGACGCTTCAGCGCGCGCCGCCCGTGGACTCGTGCCGATCGGCCGCCGCGAACAGATCGGCGGCAAAGCCGAGGTCCGAGTTCAAGTGCAGGCGAGCCAGCGCACGCACTTGTGCCGCTTCGGTGATCGGCGCGCTCACTGGCGAGCGCGGCGCCGTCCAGTCGGGATCGCCCGCAGCACAGCGACTGCCGTCTCGAGCAGCCCACGCTGCTCCGCGTGGCGCTTCGAATCTCCTGCCACGTTGACGGTGACGGTGGTCATTTGAGGTTCCTTCCTCGGTGCTCGCCGAAACTTCGGCATAGGAGAGACATTAGGGTAAATACTTAGTTTCCAACCTGAAGAATGCTCATCTGAGATATAAACATCGCTAATGTCTCAACGCATTCCGATCGTGAACTTCCGCACGATCGACCTCAACCTGCTGCGCGTGTTCGACGCCGTGATGGCCGAGGGCAGCCTGACGCGCGCGCGCGGCGGTGCTGTCGATGACGCGAGCCGGCGTGCCAGTCATGCGCTGCAGCGGCTGCACGACACGATCGGCGAGACGTTGTTCGTGCGCACCGCCAATGGCATGAAACCGACGCCGCGATCGCCGGCTTTGTGGCCGCCCGTGCGCGGCGCGCTCATCGGGCTGCAGCACGCGCTGGCGCCGGCCGACTTCGATCCGCGCAGCCGATGCGGTCAACTTCCGCGTCGCGATGGCCGATGCGACAGCGGCGCTGCTGGCGCCGCCCCTCGTGCGCGCCATCCGAAGCGCGGCACGCCGCGGCCAATGATCGCGCGTGCTGCCGCTTGGCCACGCGCGATCCGCGACCGCTCGCTCGAGCGACGGCGACGGCCGATCTGCGCGGTCGGCTACTTTCGCTGAGCTGATCGCTGCGCTGACGGCACAGGGCTCCGACGCCGCGCTGCGCCACGCACGCCTGTACGAGACCCGCTACGTCTGCGTGATGCGGCGCGACCACCCGTTGGCGCGCACAGCGGCTCACGCTCGACGCCTTCTGCGATGCGCACGCACCTGCGGGTCAGCTTCTCCGGGCGCGCACCGCGGGCTTCGATCGACCGGGCGCTGGCCGACATCGGGCGGCAACGCCGCATCGTGCTGACGGTGAACCAGTTCTTCACCGCGGGTCGCGTGGTCGCGCAGTCCGACCTGCTGACGGTGCTGCCGCTGTCGTTCCTCGCCGCCACCGGCTATCGCCAGCGAGCTCGTGCACGCGCGAACTGCCGTTCGATCCCGGCGCGGTGCACGTCGAGATGGTGTGGCACCTGCGGCGCGACGCCGACCCTGCACACCGCTGGCTGCGCGAGGTGCTGGCCGCTGGCGTGAAGGCGCGCGCGTGAGCCGTGCGGTCGGCCCGCGCGTTCCAGCGGGCCAGCACCGCCGCCATCGCCTGCCGCGGTGCGATCGACGTTGCCGTGGTTCAAGCCCGGCCACGCACATGCGGCCCGGAGCGCATCAGGTAGACGCGCGTGCTCCTCGCGCAGCCGGTCGACCTGCGCGGCGCTCAGGCCGGTGTAGCTGAACATGCCGCGCTGCGTCAGGAAGTAGCCGAAGTCGCGGCCGGGCACGCTTGGCGCTGAGCACGCCATGCAGCGCTTGCGCATCGCCAGGATGCGCTCGCGCATCGCGCCGACGCTCGGCCTCCCACTGCGCGCGCAGCGTCGGGTCGGCCAGCACGCGGCGCGACGATGCCGGCCGCGTGGATCGCCGGGCTCGAGTAGTTGCGCGCGCACGGTGAGCCTTGAGCTGGCCGAGCACCAGTTCGGCCTCGCGCGCGCGTCGGGCACGACCGACGCTCAGCGCGCCGCAGCGCTCGCCGTACACGCTCATGCTCTTGGAGAACGAGTTGGCGACGAAGAAGCTCACGCCCGCGCCGGCCAGCGCGCGCACCGCGTAGGCGTCTTCCTCGATGCCGTCGCCGTAGCCCTGGTAGGCGAGGTCGAGGTAGGGCGATCAGCTCGCGCTCGCGCAGCACCGGCATCAGCTGCGTCCCACTGCGCGCGCGTCAGGTCGACGCCGGTCGGGTTGTGGCAGCAGGCGTGCAGCAGCACGATGCTCTGCGCGCGGCAGCGTGCGCAGCGCGGCCAGCATCGCGTCGAAGCGCAGGCCGCCGCTGGCCGCGTCGTAGTACGGGTAGGTGTTGCACCGTCGAGGCCGCGCGCCCTCGAACATCGAGCGGTGGTTGTCCCAGCTCGGGTCGCTGATCCAGACGCGCGCTGGCCGGCGAACCAGCGCTCGATGAAGTCGGCGCCGACCTTCAGGCCGCCGCTGGAGCCCACCGATCTGGATCGTCGCGACGCGCCCGCCGACGAGCGCCTCGTGGCCGGCGCCGAACAGCAGTGCCTGCACGGCGCGCCGCGCAGTCGCGGCGCCTTCGATCGGCAGGTACGGCTTGGCGCCGCCCTGCGCGCGAGCAGCTGCGCCTCGGCAGCGCGCACGCAGTCGAGCACCGGGATGCGCCCGTCGTCGTCGAAGTAGATGCCGATCGACAGGTTGACCTTGTGCGGCCGCGGGTCGGCGTTGAAGGCCTCGTTCAGGCGCGAGGATCGGATCGCCCGCATAGGGCTCGACGGTGCTCGAACACAAGGAACTCCCTGCAATGGACGGTTCGATTATCAATGCGCCCGTCCGACCACCGGCGTCACAGGCATTGCAGCCAGCGGCCGTACGGATTCGAGAGCACCAGCAACATCTGCCGGACTGTGCCCGCGGCTGGCTCGATCAACCGGCACAGCGCCACGTACAGCGGGTCATCGCGGTATTCGTGATCGGCGAAGTCCAAACAGCCGGGCGAGCGCGGCGACCTCGCCAGCCGCTGCGCTCATGCCGCCAACGCGGCCTCGATATCCTTGGTCAGCTTGGCCGGGCTCGTCCTGCGGCGCGTAGCGCTTGATCGTCTTGCCGTCGCGGCCGACCAGGAACTTGGTGAAGTTCCACTTGATGGCCTGGGTGCCGAGCAGGCCAGGTGCTTCGCTGCGTGAGCCAGCGGTACAGCGGATGTGCGTCCGTGCCGTTGACCTCGATCTTGGCCATCATCGGAAAGCGAGACGCCGTAGTTGACTTGGCAGAACGATGCGATCTCGTCGTTGTCACCGGGATCCTGGGCGCCGAACTGATTGCTCGGGAACCCCAAAACAACGAGGCCCTCGTCCTGGTACGCCTGCCACAGCGATTGCAGACCATCGAACTGAGGCGTGAAGCCGCACTGGCTGGCGGTGTTGACGATCAGCAGCACCTTGCCCCGGTAGCGGCTGAGCTTGACACGCTGACCCCGATGGTCTGTGCCTCGAAGCTCCACACGTCGGTGTGTTCCATCGCCTTCTCCGTTCGCAGCGCACGGTGGCGTGATGTTATCCCGCCGCGGAAGGATGCGACGCATTGACGGGCATCGCCGCGCAGCGGACCATCGGCTTCGAAGGCCATCTCGGCCGCTCCGCATTGCGCTTCGCGCTCCACCCATGCCATCGTCACACCGTGTGCGCCTGCTCGGCTTCAGCGATTTCGAGCGGCGCGCACTGGCGTTGCAGTTTCGCCTGGCCGCCGGTCGCACGCCGGCCTACGGATTGGTCGCCACCATCGAGGAGGCGCGCTTCCTGGTGGTCGACGGTGACGCCAAATCGGCGGTGCAAGCGCGCGCTCGACTCGGGCCGGCTGGCCCACTGCATCTTCGTGGGCACCAGCGTCGCCCGAAGGCGCACTGGCGCGTTTGCGCCAGACCCATCGACGCGCTGTCGCTGCTGCGTGAACTCGATGCCGCGGTGCTCCAGCTGGAGGGCCCGCCGCGCTGATGTCGCCACCACCCGCACCGGCATCCCGCTGCGGCGCCGATCGCACCGGCACGCATCACGCTGCGTGCCGCCACCGCGACCGGCCGCTGCGACCCCGAGCAACGCGCGTGCTCGATTCGCAGTTGTCGGATTTGGCCGAGCGCTTTCCCGATCGCTCTTCGGGCGAGAGCGCGAACGCACGCCAGCAAGCCCGCTGCCGTCCGTTGCGACGCCCTGCTGGTCGACGACAGCGAGATCGCGCTCAAGTTCCTCGAGCTGAAGCTCGGTGAGCTGGGCCTGCGCTCGCGCGGCGTCACCGACAGCGACGCCGCGCTCGCGCAATTGGCGCACCATGACTTCAACTATGTGTTCCTCGACGTCGAGCTCGGCCCCGCCAGCAAGCTCGACGGACTGGCGCTGATGCCGCCACATCAAGCGGCACGCTCGAGTCGCCCGCCGGTAGTGGCGATGGTGTCGGCGCACGCCACCCAGACCGATCGCGTGCGCGGCAGCCTTGCCGGTTGCGATGCCTACCTTGGCAAGCCGCTGCAGCCGAGAGACCTGCTGACGGTGGTGGGCCTGCGCCGCAGCCGCTGACGCACGTCAGCGCCGGCTGCGTCCCTCCTGCCAGGCCGCCAGCAACGCGGCCGCCGCGATCAGCAAGCCGCCCGCCAGCGTGTGCGGCTGCAGCGTCGCCGCGCCGAGCGCAACCGCCGACACGCTGGCGAACACCACCTCGCTGACCATTACCACCGCCGTGGTGCTGGCGCGCAAGCGCGCTGCGCCGAACTGCAGCGACAGGTTCGCGCCATGAACCACAACACAGCAGCAGCACCAAGGGTGTCCAGCTCGCGGCGGCACCCCATGCCGGCGGCGCACGCGCCGATCGTGGCGCCGGCCAGCGCCGCGGCGCCGCTGACCAGCGCAGCCCCCGTGAACATCGCCAGCGCACGCGAGGTCGGCGCGCGATGAGCCTCGCGGCGAAGCATCACGTTGTTGAGCGCGAACGACAGGCCGCCGGCCAGGCGCAGCCAATCGGCCGGCGCACGTGGCAGCGGCCAACCGCCGCCGGGTGGCCACAGCACCACCAGCGCGCCGGCCACCGCCAACAGCGATGCGCAGCACCACGCCGCCGTGCAGCGGTTCGTGCAGCAGCCAACGGGCCAGCAGCACGGTCCACATCGGCATCAGGTAGAACAGCAGCACGACACGCACCACGTCGCCGATCGTGACGCGCCCAGTTGAAGGTGGCGTTGGTGAAGCCCGACGCCAGCACCAGCACCCACAGGCGTGCGCGTGCGCAGCAGCTCGCGCCCGGTCGATGGCCGCCACAGCAGCAGCGCGACGACGACCACGCCATAGGTCATCGCGGTGGCCCACAGCGGATGCACGCCCGATGCCTGCAACTGCCGCAACGGCCACCACGACGACACCCCACGTGAAGGCGTTGAACAGCAACGCCAACAGCGCGGCCATGGGTGCGCCGCCGCCGCGATCGATGAAGGCGCTGCACGTGCGCGCCAGGCATTCCCAGCTTGGCGCGTCAGGTCTTGTCCGAGCGTGCGATCGTCAGCAGGCGCTCCACCTCGTCGCGGTGGCGCACGCGGTTCGAGCGGTGCCAACAACCGATCAAGGCCATCGTGGCGGTGATGGTCACGCCGAACACCGCGATCGAGACGAACGCCGACAGGCCGAACTTGGTCATGCCGGTGTAGAACGCGCCCAGGCCGAGGATGCAGGCCTGCTCGTTGAAGTTCTGCACCGCGATCGAGCGGCCCGCGCCCATCAGGTTGTGGCCGCGGTGCTGCAGCAGCGCGTTCATCGGCACCACCAGGAAGCCGCCGATCGCGCCGAGCAGGATCAGGAACGGCGCCGCCACCCACGACGTTGCGTGATGACGTTCAGCGCCGATCACCAGCACGCCCATCGCCATGCCCAGCGGGATCACGCTGGTGGCGTGATCCAGCCGCATCGCGCAACGACGCCACGATCGCGCCCGCCGCCGTGCCGATGGCCACCACGCCGACCAGCGACGAGGCCTGCGTCGTGCTGTAGCCCAGCGCCGCGGCGGCCCAGGCAAGCACGATGCACGCGCAGGTTGCCCGACACGCCCCAGAACAGCGTCGTCGTGGCCAGCGAGATCTGGCCCAGCTTGTCGGCCCACAGCCGCGCGTTGCATTGGCTAGAAGTCGCGCACCAGCGCCGAGCACGTTGCCGTGCGCGAGCGGCTGCAGCGGCGCCTCGGTGCGCGGGATGCGCAGGTTGAACAGCGCGGCGATGACGTACAGCAGACACGATCGACGCGATCGCGGCTTCGGGCGGCGTGTCGATGCCGGTGTCGATGAACGGCAAGTCGAACGCCAGCAGCTACGGCGCGACGCGTCGCCCGACCAGCTGCCCGCCCAGCAGCACGCCCAGGATGATCGAGCGCGATCGTCAGGCCCTTCGATCCAGCCGTTGGCCTTGACCAGCTGCGAGGTCGGCAGCAGCTCGGTGAGGATGCCGTACTTGGCCGGCGAATAGGCCGCCGCGCCCAGGCCGACGATCGCGTACGACCACAGCGGGTGGCCGCCGAACAGCATCATCAGGCAGCCCACCACCTTGATGCGTGTTGGAGACGAACATCACCTGCCCTTGGGCACGGCGTCGGCGAACGCGCCGACCAGCGGCGCCAGCACGCACGTAGAACAGCGCGAACATCGGCGCCAGCGCGGCACGCTGCCATCGGCGGCGCGCCGGTCGTCTCAGCAGCTCGATGGCGGCCACCAGCAACGCGTTGTCGGCCAGCGAGCTGAAGAACTGCGCCGACATGATGGTGTAGAAGCCTCTTTTCATCGCTGCTCGTGCTGCGGCGCTCAACGGCGCACGAGCGGCGTGCAGCCGTGGGCGGCGGGTTATAGCACGCGCTTCATGGCGTTCGCGGCGTCCGGCGCTGGCGAATCTTTGCGCGAGAATCTGCCCGCGCGTTTCGGGCCAGACCAGTCGCTGAGCGCCGTTGCACGCGCATGCCACGCCCGATCGAAGCCCTGATCCACACGCGACGCGCTGGCGCACAACCTGGCACGCGCGCGCGCGTGCGGCGCCCGACGCGCGGGTGTGGGCGGTGGTCAAGGCCAACGCCTACGGCCACGGCATCGAGCGCGCGTTCGACGGCCTGCGCGGCGCCGACGGCTTCGCGCTGCTCGATCTCGCCGAGGCCGAGCGCGTGCGCGCGCTCGGCTGGCGCGGCCCGGTGCTGCTGCTCGAAGGCTGCTTCGAGCCGCGCGACCTCGAGCTGTGCTCGCGCCTGAACCTGTGGCACACGGTGCACCGCGAGGCGCAGATCGATTGGCTGGCCGCGCACAAGACGCAGCAGCCGCACCGCGTGTTCCTGAAGCTGAACAGCGGCATGAACCGGCTCGGCTTCACGCCCGGCGGCTTTCGCGCGCGCCTGGGCGCGGCTGAACGCGCTGCCGCAGGTCGACGAGATCTCGCTGATGACGCACTTCTCCGACGCCGACGGCGCGCGCGGCGTGCAGCGCGCCAGCTGGCGCTGTTCGAGGCCGCGACCGCACGGACCTGCCCGGCGAGCGCACGCTGGCCAACAGCGCGGCGACGCTGCGCCACGCGCGCACGCCACGGCGCGCCGACTGGGTGCGCGCCGGGCATCATGGTCTACGGCAGCGCGCCCGACTATCCCGGTGCACGACGTCGCCGCACTGGAATCTGCGGCCGACGATGACGCTGCGCTCGCAGCTCATCGGCGACGCAGCAGCTGCAGGCCGGCGACACCGTCGGCTACGGCAGCACGCTTCACCGCCGAGCGGCCGCTGCGCATCGGCGTCGTCGCCTGCGGCTATGCCGACGGCTACCCGCGCCACGCCGCCAGCGGCACGCCGGTGCTGGTCGACGGCGTGCGCACGCGCACGGTGGGCCGCGTCTCGATGGACATGATCACGGTCGACCTGACGCGCGCTGCCGCGGCGCCGGCGTGGGCAGCGAGGTCACGCTGTGGGGCCAGGGCCCGCAGCGGCAGCCGTGCTGCCGATCGACGACGGTGGCGCACGCCGCCGGCACGATCGGCTACGAGCTGATGTGCGCGCTGGCGCCGCGGGTGCCGGTGCGTGTGGTCTGAGCGGGCCCTACTGCGGCTCGACCGCATTGCCCACCTGGCCATGCCGCGCATTCACTTCGTGCTTCGATGAGGGCGAGGTGCGCTTCGAGGCAGTGCGCGCGCAGGGCGCCGGCGGTCAGAACGTCAACAAGGTCTCCAACGCCGTCGTGCTGCGTTTCGACATCGAGGCCTCGAGCCTGCCCGCCGCGCTGAAGGCGCGGTTGCGCGCACGCAGCGACCAGCGCATCGGCAACGACGGCGTGGTGACGATCAAGGCGCAGGAGCATCGCAGCCTGCCGCGCAATCCGCACAGCCGCGCTCGAGCGCCTGCTGGCGCTGATCGACGCCGCCGCGACCTTGCCGCGCAAGCGCGTGGCCACCGCGCCAACGCGCGCCTCGCGCGAGCGTCGATTGGCCGACAAGGTGCACAAGGGACGCATCAAGAGCACGCGCGGGTCGCCGCGCGACAGTGAGCCGCGAGCTCGCGCCATCAAGCTCGGTCGGTCGCGTGGCCGCGTAGACGCTGCCCAGGCACAGCAAGACGCCACTCCACGACAACAGGCTCGGCTGCCAGCCCTCGAGCGCGGCCGACACCACCAGCGCAATCGGCGGGATCATCACGCCGGTCATTGCCGCGCGCGCAGGTCCGACGCGGTGCGCCAGCTTGAAGTAGACGAAGAACGCGACCACCGAGCCAAATACGGTGAGGTACAACAACGACAGCCACCACGCGGCGCCGTGTCCGATCTGTGTTGCGGTGCCTTGCCATGCTGCGACCGCCAGCAGCGCGAGCGCGCCGTAGCCCATGCACCAGCCGAGCATTGGGACCAGCGGCAGGCCGCGCTTGGACAGCGTGAGCGTCAGCGCGTTGCCGCAGCAGGCGCACACCACCGCAAGCAGGCCCACGCCCAAGCCCAGCGCCGCCTGCGGCCGCGCGTGCGTGGCCAGCACCTCGGGCCAGAAAATCAGTGCGACCCCGACCACGCCACACGCTGCGGCGATCAAGAAGCGTCGCGTCACCGGCTGCCCGAACAAGCCGCCAGCCGATCAGCGCGTTGCCGAACACCATCAACGAGAACAGCACCGCCACCAGCCCGCTGGGGATGTGGCGTTCGGCTTCGTAGACGGCCCAATAGTTGATGCTGTACTGCACGACGCCGGTGGCCAGCAGCCAGCCATGCCAACGCGGCGCCAGCAGCCAGCGCTCGCCGCGCGCCGCCGCCACGCCGAGCAGCACGACGCCGGCCAACAGGAAGCGCCACGCCACCGACACCAGTGGCGACGATTCGGCGAGCTGGTACAGGATGACGTGCCACGTCGAGGCCCAGATCAGCGTGGGCACCCAGAACAGCACACGAGGAGATTCGAGCAGGCGCGCGATCAACGGATGGGTGGCACGATGACCACGTCGCAAGGGGCAGCCATGCTAGCTTGAGAGGCGCGAGCCTGAGCAATGCGCCTGTTCTGGGTCACCTCTCGCTCGCTGTGGGATCGGGAAATGACATAGACAAACAGCGCTCGTCCTGGGCTACCCTTCAAGGGCGCAGTCGTTTGCCGAGCCGCCGCGCGGCTTGATCGTTCACACAGCACTCGCAATAGCCGACCCCGCCATGCCCGCCGCCGTGACCATCCGTGTGATGTCTGTGTTGTTCAGGTCGCCGGACCGGCCATCCCCCGGGGAGCCGTGATGACGGCGCCCGACGAGTCCATCGTGAATGGCTCGAAGGCATCCCCGAAAGATCTGCCTTCGATCGATCGCCTGCTGCAGCAGTGCGCTGCGCTGGTGGGCGAGCATGGTCATTCGATCGTCGCGCGCGAGGCCCGCGCGCTGCTCGACGCACTGCGCGCGCGGGCACTGGCGGGCGAGTTGGCCATTGCCGATGCCACGGCATCGGCGCTCGATCGGCAATTGATCGCCCGGGTCGATGAGCGGCTGCGTCCGCGACTGCGCCGCGTCCTCAATCTCACGGGGACGGTGATCCACACCAACCTCGGGCGCGCGCCGTTGGCCGACAGCGCGTTGCAGCACCTGCAGGCGACGATGTCGGGGCCGAACAACCTCGAGTACGACACCACCTCCGGTGGCCGCGGCGATCGCGACTCGATCGTCGAGGAGTTGCTCACCACGCTGACCGGGGCGCAGGCCGCCACCGTGGTCAACAACAACGCCGCCGCGGTGTTGCTCACCGATCGCCGCGCTGGCGCGTGGCAGGGAGGTGATCGTCTCGCGCGGCGAGTTGGTCGAGATCGGCGGCGCATTTCGCATGCCCGATGTGATGACCGCCGCCGGCGCGACGTTGGTCGAAGTGGGTACCACCAATCGCACGCACCCGCACGACTATGAGCGAGCAATCAGCGAACGCACCGCGCTCGTGATGAAGGTGCACACCAGCAACTACGCCGTGCAGGGCTTCACCAGCTCGGTCGACGAGGCCACGCTGGCGGGCATCGCGCATACCCATGGCGTGCCCCTGGCCACCGATCTTGGCAGCGGCGCGCTGGTCGATCTCGCGGCCTACGGCCTGCCGCACGAGCCAATGCCGCAGCAGATGCTCGCCGCCGGCTGCGACGTGGTCACGTTCTCGGGCGACAAGCTGCTTGGAGGTCCGCAGGCCGGCGTCGTGGTCGGCACCACCGAGGACGATCGCGCGCATTCGCAAGTTTCCGATGAAGCGGGCACTGCGCCTGAGCAAGCTGCCGTTGGCGGCGCTGGAGGCGACGTTGATGTTGTACCTGCGCAGCGAACACCTCGCACGCGAGCTGCCCACGCTGCGGTTGTTGACGCGTGCGCCGGCGGCGATCCAGGCGCTGGCCCATCAAGTGTTGCCTGCCGTGCAGCGAAGCGATCGCGCCACGCTATGCAGCCAGCGTGGTCGCCGTTGCGAGGTCAGATCGGCTCGGGTTCGCTGCCGATCGATCGCCTGCCCTCCATGGCGGCACTCGGAGCCGATCGAGCGCGAAAGGCGTGGGGCGCGCGCTCGACGCGCTGTCGGCCGCGCTGCGCGGGTTGCCGCTGCCGGTGATCGGCCGCGTCGCGGAGATCGCCTGCTGCTGGATCTGCGCTGCCTCGAAGACCCAGCGCCGTTCGTGGCTCTGTTGCCTGCCCTGGCGGGGGCGCTGCGATGAGCGGCTCCAAGCCACCGGTCGTGGTCGGCCGCGATGGCGGCGCGCGCTTTTCTATCATTGGCGAGGTCGATTGGACGGGCGAGGCCGCCCACCGATGGCTCGCCCCGTGTTGGCAGCGTCGCCGCGCTGATCCATTCGTTGCCTATCGTCCACTGCAGGAGATGCCATGAACGCTCGTCTGACCCGTCGTTTGCTGCTCCAGGCCGGCGCCGCCGCCAGCGTCGCTGCCACTTTTGCCAGCAATCGCGCAGGAGCGTCGCTTCGAGCCCCAGGTGGCCGGTTGGCGCACCTTCGAGACTCGTCACCACGGTCAACGTGGCCGACGTCAAGGGCGTCTCGCGCGTGTGGCTACCGATGCCCGACGTCGACGTCGAGTACCAACAATCGATCGACAACGCATGGACTGGCAATGCATCGAGCGTGCGCGTGGCGTCCGATGCGACGCGCGGGGTGCGCATGCTGTACGCCGAATTCCCCGACAGCGTGAAGGCGCCCACGCTGGAGATGACCAACCGGGTGCGAACCCGCAATCGCGCGGTCGATTGGAGCCGCAGCGACGTGCCGGCCGAAGACCCGGCGGTGCTGCGCGCCAACCTGCAGCCGTCCGAGCTGATACCGCTCGACGGCATCGTGCGCAAGACCGCGCTCGAGGCGACGCAGGGCGCGAAGACCGACGTCGACAAGGCGCAGGCGATCTATCAGTGGGTGGTGACCAATGCGCACCGCGAGCCCAAGGTACGCGGCTGCGGCACCGGCGACATCAAGATCCATGCTCGAAACCGGCAACCTCGGTGGCAAGTGTGCCGATCTGAACGCGATCTTCGTCGGCATGTGCCGGTCTGTGGGTGTGCCGGCGCGCGACGTGTACGGCGTGCGCGTCGCGCCCTCCGCCTTCGGCTACCGCGAGCTCGGCGCCAATTCGGCCAACCTGAAGGGCGCACAGCACTGCCGCGCCGAGGCGTACTCTGCGCGGCCACGGCTGGGTGGCGATGGATCCGGCCGACGTGCTGAAGGTGATGCGCCAGGAAACGCCCAACTGGATCAAGGACGTGAAGGATCCCGTAGCCTCGCCGGTGCACGCTGCCCTGTTCGGCAAGTGGGAGGGCAACTGGGTGGCCTACAACACCGGCCACGACATCACGCTGCCGGGCAGCGCCACCAAGATCACGCTGCCGTTCCTGATGTACCCGCAACGGCGAGAACGCGAGCGGACGCTTCGACGAACTGGCGCCCGACAACTTCAAGTACGCGATCAGCGCGCGCGAGATCACGGCCTAAAGGATCCGCGCTCGATGATTGTCGGCACTGCCGGTCACATCGACCACGGCAAGACCACGCTCGTGAGGGCGCTCACCGGCGTGGACACCGATCGTCTGCCGGAAGAAAGAAGCGCGGCATCAGCATCGAGCTGGGCTATGCGTTCCTCGACACGCCGGCCGGCGAGCGCATCGGCTTCATCGACGTGCCGGGCCACGAGCGCCTGGTGCACACGATGATCTCGGGCGCCACCGGCATCGATCACGCGCTGCTGCTGGTGGCCGCCGACGACGGCGTGATGCCGCAGACGCGCGAGCACCTGGCCGTGTTGTCGCTGCTCGGCGTCGATCGTGGTGCCGTGGTCATCACCAAAGCCGATCGCGTGGACGCCACCCGTTCGGCCGAGGTGCGTGACGATGCGGCCGCACTGCTGCACGGCACGCCGTTGTCCGGCGCGCCGGTGTTCGTGGTGGCCGCCACGCGCGGCGACGGCATCGCTCAACTCCAGCGATGGCTATTCGAGCGGCGCGCGCTTCCGCGCATCGCGAACGAATCGGACGAGGCATTTCGTTTGGCGATCGACCGCGCCTTCACGCTCGACGGTGTAGGCACCGTCGTGACCGGCACGGTCCACGCCGGCAGCGTGGCGATCGGCGACGACCTCCAGATCGTGCCGTCGGTGCGCGGTGCGCGGGTGCGCGTGCGCAGCCTGCATGCGCAGAACCGCGCGGTCACCGAGGCCAGTGCGGCGGCAGCGCTGCGCGGTCGCGCTGGTCGGCGTGAGCAAGGACGCGATCGAGCGCGGCCAGTGGCTGACGTCGCCCGACGTGGCGCTGGCGACCGATCGTTTGCGACGCCAGCATCACCTTGTGGCGCGGCGAGGCGAAAGCGCTGCGCTCTGGCACACCGGTGCATGTGCACGTCGGCGCCAGCGACACGCCGGGCAGCGTGGCGTTGCTCGACGCCGGCGATGCCCTGCGCGCCGGGTGCGCACCGCTCGTGTGCAGCTGGTGCTGCAGCGCGCCGATTGCGCGCGTGGCGCGGCGAGCGCGTGGTGTTGCGCGACACGTCGGCCTCGCGAACGCATCGCCGGCGGCCGTGTGCTCGATCCGTTCGCGCCGACACGCTACCGCCGCACGCCGCAGCGCATCGCAGTGCTGACCGCGCTGGCCGCTCGCGACCCAACCACGCGATTGCATCAATTGGCGACGGCGTCCGCGCAGGGAGTCGATCTGCAGCAGTGGGCTCGCGCCGAGGGGCTGCATCGCGATGCGCTGCCGGCGCTGCCCGCGGATGCCCTGTGCGTGTCGACCGACGGCGCTCCGTGTTGGATGCTCGCGGCATTGTGGACCCGTGCGGCGCGCGACGCGACGCTGGCGGCGCTGCGCGACTATCACCTGAGCCACGGCGAAGAGCTCGGCCCAGACGCCGCGCGATTGCGCCGTTTGGCGTTGCCCAAGCTCGCGCGAACCGTTGTGGCGCGCCCTGCTGTCTGGGCTGATCACCGACGCACAGGTGGCTCAGCGCGGCGCATTCGTGCACCTGCCCGAGCACGGCGTGCGTCTGTCGGCGACCGAGCAGCGCATCGCCCAAAAAGTTGCCGCGCCGCTGGCCGCGGCCAGCCTCGAGGGCGCCTGGGTGCGCGACCTGGCGCGCGACACCCAGGAGTCCGGAACCGCTGGTGCGAACGACGCTCGCGCGGCTGGCCCAGCGCGGCGAACTGCACCAAGTGGTGAGGGATCTGTTCTACCCACCGCAGACGATCCAACGCATGGCGGCGATCGCGCGCGACCTCGGCGCAGCGGCAGGCGCCGAAGTGACTGCAGCGCGATTTCGCGATGCCACGCAGCTCGGCCGCAAGCGTGCGATCCAGGTGCTGGAGTACTTCGATCGCGTCGGCCTGCTGCGGCGCACGGGCGACGTGCACAAGCTGCGCAGCGACACTGACCTGTTCAAGGAGTCGGCGTGATCGCGCCGCACAGTTTTCTGGAGAGGAAACGATCCTGGTGGATCGGCCGGGCTTCAAACCCGGTGGGTGGCGCCATGCGCTGCTGGGTGGGTTCGACTCCCATTCCTCTCCGCCGTCGCTCAACGTGACCGTCCGCTAGAACGCCCGCCCCCGCGGCGCAGCCCCACAATGCATGCAATGGCGCGCGACAAAACTGTCTACACCTGCACCGCCTGCGGCGGCACCAATCCCAAGTGGCTCGGCAAGTGCCCGCACTGCGGCGAGTGGAACACGCTGGAAGAGGCATCGCCGACAGCAACGCCTCTGCGCCGCATCGCTACAAGACAGCGGCGCCGATGCAGCCGGTGGCCACGCTGTCGCAGATCGAAGCCGCCGAGATCGACCGCTCGCCCACCGGCCTTGACCGAACTCGACCGCGCGCTCGGCGGCGGCATCGTCGAAGGCGGCGTCGTGCTGATCGGCGGCGACCCCGGCATCGGCAAGTCGACGCTGCTGCTGCAGGCGGCCGAGCGCGCTGTCGCAGCAGATGCCGGTGCTCTACGTCACCGGCGAGGAGTCGGCCGCGCAGGTGCGCGCTGCGCGCGCGCCGGCTGGGCCTGCGCGATGCAGCCGGTGCGCGTGCTGGCCGAGATCCAGCTCGAGACGCATCATCGCGGCGATCGAAGCCGAGCAGCCGGCGTTCTGCGTGATCGACTCGATCCAGACCGTGTTCTCCGACGCGCTCGACGTCGGCGCCGGGCTCGGTGGCGCAGGTGCGCGAGTGCGCCGCGCAGCTGACGCGCGTCAGCCAAGATCGCGCGGCACGTCGATCGTGCTGGTGGGCCACGTCACCAAGGAGGGCGCGCTCGCCGGCCCGCGCGTGCTCGAGCACATGGTCGACACCGTGCTGTACTTCGAGGGCGACACGCATTCGAGCTTCCGCCTGGTGCGCGCGATCAAGAACCGCTTCGGCGCGGTCAACGAGATCGGCGTGTTCGCGATGACCGAGACGCGGCTTGAAGGGCGTCAGCAACCCGAGCGCGATCTTCCTGTCGACGCACGGCGCCCCGGTGCCGGGCATCGTGCGTGCTGGTCACGCTCGAAGGCACGCGGCCGCTGCTGGTGGAGATTCAGGCGCTGGTCGACAGCGGCGGGCCGAGCCCGCGGCGCCTGTCGGTCGGGCCTCGACCGCGACCGGCTGGCCATGCTGCTGGCGGTGCTGCACCGCCACGCCGGCGTCGTCGTGCATGGACCAGGACGTGTTCGTCAACGCCGTCGGCGGCGTGCGCATCGGCGAGCCGGCCGCCGACCTGGCGGTGCTGCTGGCGATCCAGCAGCTCGTTGCGCGGCAAGCCGCTGCCGCGCGGCTTTCATCGCCTTCGGCGAAGTCGGCCTGGCCGGCGAGGTGCGGCCGGCGCCGCGCGGACAGGAGCGTTTGCGCGAGGCGGCCAAGCTCGGCTTCGCAGTCGCCGTGGTGCCCAAGGCGAACGCGCCCAAGGGTGACGCACGCGCGTTCGAGGGTCTCACGATCCACGCGGTGGAGCGCATCGAGGAGCCATCGAAATCGTGCGCGGCCTGTAGACGTCCTCTCTGCGTAGCGCCCAGCGCGCGCGGTATGCTTTTCGACCGACGACAGCCACCGCACTCGCATGTCAACGCGCTTGAACGCCTTCATCGGCTGGCTGCTTGCCGCTGCGGCGCTGGCATTCGGCTACCTGAGGTGGGACTGGCCCGGGGTGGCGCTGGCCGTCACGCTGATCGTCTTCTGGCTGTTGTTGCAGTTCAGCCGCGCGCTGCGCGTACTGCGCAAGGCAGGTCGTGCGCCGGTGGGGCAGATCGACAACGCCGTGATGCTGCACGCGCGGCTGCAGCGCGGCCAGCGCCTGCCGCAGATCCTGGCGCTGACGCGCAGCCTTGGCATCAAACGCGACGACGACCCCGAGATCTTCGAGTGGCGCGATGCCGGCGGCGACGCCGTGCGCATTGAACTGATCGACGGCAAGCTGACGCGTTGGGAACTGCAACGCGCCCATGCGGCGGGTGCCAGCGAGCCGGCCTGAGCGGCCTGCGTGCGCACCGCCGCCGTGCACTGCGGCCAGCCTATAGGTGGAAGCTCCTACCCGAGCGAGCGCTTGTCTCCATTGCGTCTTGCACGGCGGCTCGTTATCGTGGCCCGAAGCCCGACGGCCTGCCGGCAGCGACGCCGGACATAACGAGGAGACTCCAATGCAAGCCCGGACGATCACGAGGCCGACGGCACGCCGCGCCTGGTTGGCTGCCGCCGCAGCCGTTGCGCTGTGTGGCGGCGCCACTTCGGCGATGGCGCAAAAGCGCGCCTTCAGCTTTGCGTACGACCAGCCGCCGACCACCGCCTACGGCATCGCCGCCAACATCTTCGACGCCAAGCTCAAGGAGCTGTGCAGGCGGCAACGATGAGCATCAACCAGTTCCCCGGCGCGCAGCTCGGCCAGGAACCGCAGATGCTGCAGAAGCTGCGCGCCGGCGACATCGACTTCGTCATCACCTCGACCGCCAACGCGTCGACGCTGGCGCCGCAGGCGGGCGTGTTCTCGCTGCACTTCATCTTCCGCGACCAGAACCACCTCGCCAAGGTGCTGGCCGACCCGGCGATCACGTCGGAATTCCGCGACGATGGTCAAGGATTCGGTGCAGGGCGCGCAGGTGCTGGGACTGCTGACGATGGGCCTGCGCAACATGTACAGCAAGAAGGAAGTCAAGAGCGTCGACGACGTCAAGGGCCAGAAGGTGCGCGTGCAGGCGACCAAGACCGAGGACACGCACTTCCCGGCGTACGGCGCGCAGACCGTGCACATGCCGTTCGGCGAGGTCTACACGTCGCTGCAGACGGGTGTGGTCAACATCGCCGAGAACGGCGTCAACGTCTACCTGGCCAACAAGCACTACGAGGTGGCGCCGATCCTGTCGATGACCGAGCACGAGGCCAACAACAACTGCATCTGGGTCAGCGACAAGACCTGGAACAGCCTGACGCCGCAGCAGCAGCAGTGGGTGCAGGCCGCCGCCGCCGAGGTCAGCAAGACCGAGCCGGCGATGGCGCTCAAGCTCGAGAAGGACTCCGGCCGACAAGCTGAAGACGCATCGGCGTCAAGGTCGTCGACAGCGTCGACAAGTCCGGCTTCATGAAGGCCGCCACGCCGATCCAGGACCAGCTCGCCGCCGAGCTGGGACCGCACGCGGTCAAGCTGCTGAAGATGGTGCGCGACATCAAGTAGCCCGAGTCGTTGCCGGAGCGCGGCGCGCTGCGCCGCCGACAGTTGCTCGCCACCCGCCGCGAGGACGCGATGGCCGACTGCCGCGCGCTGATCCTGCAACGCCACCGCCACCTGAAGTGGAACGCCCTCGACAAGCTCGAGGCCGTGCTGATGGTGATGTGCGGCGTGTGCATCTTCATGTTCACGCTCACCGTGCTGCTGCGACGTCGTCACGCGCACGATCGGCACGCCGTGGCTGTGGCTGCAGCAGGTGACGACCGCCTTCTTCGCGTGGGGCGTGTTCTTCGGCATGGCTGCGGCGACGCGCCGCAACGACCACTTCTACCTGACCGAGATCACCAAGCGGATGACCGGCGCGCCGCGCAGCGCGATCGAGATCGTCAACCGTCTGATCGTGCTGGTCGTGGCGGTGCTGCTCACCTGGTTCGGCTGGCAGAACGCGCTGCTCGACCTCGGCAGCTACCGCATGCCGTCGCTGATCCCGCTCGACCGTCTATACCGGCGATCGTGCCGGCGGCCGGCGTGCTGATCGCGCTGTTCACGATCGAGCAGCTCGTCAACGGCTGGACGCAACGGCTTCGAAGGCCCCGAAGACCGCGACGAGATGCCGGAGCCGACCGATGTGAGCCCAGGCACGGTGCTGATCGCTGATGGCCGTTGCTGTTCCTGCTGGCTTCGGCTACATGGGCGTGCCGGTGTCGTTCGCGCTGATGGCCGGTGTGTTCGTCAGCGACGGCGTTCACGCCGATCAGCCTGCAATCGATGGTCGGCCAGCTCTTCCACGGCATCGACTCCGAGACGCTGCTGGCGGTGCCGTTCTTCCTGCTCGTGGGCGAGCTGATGGCCTCGTCCGACGTCGTGCACCGGATGATCCGGCTGTCGCAGACGCTGGTCGGTCACCTGCGCGGCGGGCTCGCGCAGGTGGTGACGCTGTTCAGCGATGTTCTTCGCCGGCATCTCGGGCTCGTCGGTGGCCGACGTCGCCGATCCTCGCGCCGCACGGTGGCGCCGGAGATGGACCAAGGAGGGCTACGACCAGCGCGTTCACCGCCGCGCTGATCGCCTCGGCGTCGACGATGGCCAACCTGATTCCGCCGAGCATCATGGCGGTGGTCTACGGCGCGACCGGCAACGTGTCGATCGGCGGCCTGTTCCTCGCCGGCGTCGTGCCCGGCGTGCTGATCGGCATCGGCCTGATGATCTACAGCTACTTCTTCGGCCCGGTCGGCGTGATGAAGAAACGCGCGCACGTTCACCGAGGTGGTCGGTCGCCGCGCGCGGTGCCGCGCTGCCGCTGGTGATCCCGGTGATCATCATGGGCGGCATCCTCACCGGCTGGTTCACGCCGACCGAGGCCGGGCATGGTGGCCTGCGTCTACATCCTGCTCGTGCTGATCCCGGTGCTGCGGCCGAGCCACATTCGCGAGCTGCCGCGCGACTTCATGTACGCGGGCCTGCTCTATTCGCTGCCGCTCGGCGGCGGTGGCGGGCGCATCGGCGTTCGGCTGGATGGTCGCGTACCTGCGCGGCCCCGACATCGTCGCCGACTACATCACGCACGTTCGCCGGCACCGACCCGCGCGATGATCATGTTCCTGCTGGTCGTGCTGTTCGTGATCGTCGGCGACTTCATCGACGCGGTGCCCGGCGATCATCATCTTCATGCCGATCATCACGCAAGCTCACCGAGGTCGGCGACATCAACCCGCTGCACATGGGCGTGGTGATCATCACGACGCTGGTGTTCGGGCTGATCACGCCGCCGTACGGGCTGTCGCTGCTGGTCGCGTCGAAATACGTCGGCGTCGGCTTCGGCCAGCGCCGTGGTGCGCTCGCTGCCGCTGTATGTCGGTGTTCTTCGCTGACGATCGCCTTCGTCGTCGCTGTTCCCGAACGTCGTGCTGTGGCTGCCGAAGCGGCTGCTGCCCGAATCGGTGGGCTGCTTCAAGAGCCCGACGGAGCACGGCTACATCTGCCCGCAGTGAGTGAGGCTGCAGTGGACGCCGACCGCGATGGCCTCGCGCTGCCGTTTCGGCACTCCGTCCGCTGACGCCGAAGCTCGGCGCCGAGATTGGCCGGCGTGCAAGCTCGCCGACGGACATCAGCGACGAGCGTTTTCGCGCGCATCTACGCAGGCGTTCCTGCGCTACCAGGTGCTGCTGTTTCCGCCGCAGGACGTGCCGCCGGCGCGCCAGGTGGCGTTCGCGCGCCGCTTCGGCGAAGTGCAGATCCACGTGATGAACCAGTACCACGCCGACGGCTATCCCGAGCTCTACCGGCTGTCGAACCTCGACGAGCACGGCAAGCCCAACGGCAAGCATCCGGACAAGGGCACGCTCGCGTGGCACACCGACGGCTCGTGGTCGCGCGTCACCGGCCAGGCGACGATCATCTACGGCGAGGTGGTGCCCGAGGTCGGCGGCGAGACGCACTTCTGCGACATGTACGGCGCCTACGAGCGACTTGAGCCCGGCATGGAAGGCGCGCATCGCCAACCTGCGCGCCGTGCACAACCTCGACTTTCTCGCGCACGCGCCGCCACGGCGAAGATCCGATGACCGACGGCGCAGCGGCGCGAGCGCCGCCGGTCGACCACCCGGTCGTGCGCACGCATCCAGAGACCGGGCCGCGAGTGCGTCTACCTCGGCGACCACGCCGAATACATCGTCGGCATGCCCTACGACGAGGGCCGCGCGCTGATCGAGGAGTTGAACGCGCTGGCGATCCATCCGGATCTGACCTACGAGCACCGCTGGACGGCGGGCGAGCTGATCGTCTGGGACAACCGCTGCGTGCTGCACAAGGCCACAGCGTTCGACCTGACCACCCAAGGCCGCGTCGTGCGCCGCTGCACCGTGCTCGGTGAGGTGCCGCATTAACACCACCACCATGGCGCCGGCACGCACGTTGCGGCGCATCGAAGATCTGCCCGGCCCACACCCATGGCCGGTGGTGGGCAACGCGCTGCAGTTCAAGACCTCTGAGTTTCATCAACAGCTCGAGCGGTGGTGCGTCGAATACGGCCCGTACTTCAAGATCCACCTCGGCCCGCGGCCGCTCTTGGTCGTCGGTGAGCACGAGGCGGTGGTGCCACCGCGCTGCGCGACCGGCCCGACGGATTTCGACGCACCTCGCGGCTCGAGCACATCTCGCGCGAGATCGGCTTGAAGCCCGGGCTGTTCGGCGCCGAGGGCGACATGTGGCGGCGCCAGCGCCGCATGGTGATGGCCAGCTTCGACCCGGCGCACGTGAAGCACTACTTTCCGTCGCTCGCCCGGGTCGCCGGCCGGCTGACCAAGCGCTGGCAGGGCGCGGCCCAGCGTGGCGACGCGATCGACCTGCAGGCCGACCTGATGCGCTACACGGTCGACACGATCGCCGGGCTCGCATTCGGCGCCGAGGTCAACACGCTGGAGTCCGACGACGACGTGATCCAGCGCCACCTCGACAAGATCTTTCCGGCGCTGCTGCGCGCGTCTTGGCGCCGATGCCGTATTGGCGCTGGGTCAAGCTGCCGGCCGACCGTGCGCGCTGGCGCGCAGCATCGTCGAGGTCGACGCCGCGGTGCAGGGCTTCATCACGCAGGCGCGCGAGCGGTTGCGAGCAGACCCGGCGCGCCGTGCGCAGCCGCGCGATCTGCTCGAGGCGATGCTCGTGGCCGCCGACGAACCCGACAGCGGCATCGACGACAACGCAGGTGGCCGGCAACGTGCTGACGATGCTGCTGGCCGGTGAGGACACCACCGCCAACACCATCGCCTGGATGATTCACCTGCTGTGGCGCCATCCGGTCGAGTTGCAGCGCGCCAGCCGACGAGGTACGCCGCGTGTGCGGCGATGCGCGCGAGCTGACGATGGCGCAGATGGCGCAACTCGACTTCGTCGAGGCCTGCGCGCACGAGACAATGCGCCTGAAGCCCGTGGCGCCGCAGATCGGCGTGCAGGCGCTGCGCGACACCGTCGTGGGCGACGTGCTGGTGCCCAGTGACACCGTGGTGCTCACCATGCTGCGTCGCGACAGCGTCGACGAGCGCCACCTGCGCGCGCGCAGCCGCGTTCGAGCCTGCGCGCTGGCTCACCGATGACGGGCCCAGCGCCGCGGCCGCGTCGCCCAAGCGCCTGTCGATGCCGTTCGGTGCCGGGCCGCGCATGTGCCCGGGGCGTTACCTGGCATTGCTGGAAATGAAAATGGCGATGGCCACGCTGCTCGGCCGCTTCGACATCGCGAGCGTCGACACGCCCGACGGTCAGCCGGCGCGCGAGCGTTTGTCGTTCACGATGGCGCCGGTGGGCCTGCGCATGCGTTTGCGGCAACGCGCCTGAACCAACACGCGCAGCGGTCGGCCCCGGGCCTGCGCGGATCCCTGCGTGCGGGCACAATCGCGCCCTTCGCGGGCCGCCTTGGCCTGCGCGTCGAGCCATGACGAGCCGCCCTTACTGCGCCATCGACTTCGGCACCAGCAACTCGGCGGTGGCGATCGCCGGCGCGCGCCGGGCCGGCGTGCGAACTGGTCGCGCTGGAGCCAGCGTTCACCGGCATGCCGACCGCGGTGTTCTACGCCGTCGAAGGCCTGGCCGCACACCAGGCGCCGCAGCGGCTGTACGGCCGCGCCGCGATCGCGGCCTACGTCGACGGCATCGACGGCCGCCTGATGCGCTCGATGAAGAGCATCCTCGGCTCCGACCTGGTCGAGCAGCAGCACCGACGTCGGCGGCGGCCGTGCGGTGCGCTACCTCGACGTCGATCGGCGGCTACCTGCGCGCACCTGAAGGCCAGGGCCGAGGCACAGCGCCGGCAGCGCGATCGCACGCGCGGTGCTCGGCCGGCCGGTGTTCTTCGTCGACGACGAGCCCGAGCGCGACGCCGCAGGCGCAGAGCGCGCTGGAGCGCGCGGCGCGCGAGGTCGGCTTCGTCGACGTGCAGTTCCAGTACGAGCCGATCGCCGCCGCGTTCGACCACGAGCAGCGCGTCGATCGCGAGCAGACCGTGCTGGTGGCCGACATCGGCGGCGGCACCTCCGACTTCTCGCGTCGTGCGCGTCGGGCCCGCGCAGCGCACGCGGCACGACCGCACGCAGCGACATCCTGGCCAACCACGGCGTGCACGTGGCCGGCACCGACTTCGACCGCCGCATCGAGCTGGCGGTGCATGCTGCCGCTGGCTCGGCTACGGCGCGTTCGGCCCGCCGCAGCGCCGACCGGCGCGGCGCCGCGCGAGGTGCCGAGCGGCGATCTACTTCGACCTCGCGACCTGGCACCTGATCAACACCGTGCTACACGCCGGCGCGCGTCGCCGGAGCTGCGCGGCATGCGCGACTGGTATGCCGACGAGCGGCTGCACCGCGCGCCTGATGACCGTCCTGCATCGAGCGACTCGGCCACGGCGCTCGGCGCGCGTGCCGAGGACGCCAAGATCGCGGTGTCGTCGGTGCCGGCCGCGCCGATCGACATGAATATTGTCGAAGACGGGTTGGCCACGCTGTTGCGCGAGTCGCAGGCGATGGAGTCGATCGGCGCTGACCGCGGAACGCATCGTCGGCGCTGCCGGCGAAGCCCTGGTGCAGGCGGAATTGAAGCCCGAGCGCCTCGACGCGATGTGCTTCACCGGCGGCTCCACCGGGCTGCAGCCGCTGGTGGCGGCGATCGCCGCGGTGGCACCGCAAGCGCGCATCGTGAGAGGCGACCGTTGTTGCCAGCGTGGCCACGGGCTTGGGCGTGCATGCGCGGCGCTTGTTCGAGGGTGCGCCAGGCTGATGCCCGGCGCTGCGAGGGCGCAGCGGCCCAGAATTCGCGTCCGACCCCGCGACACCCGGCGAATTTCCATGTCGATGGCCGACCGCGACGGCAAGATCTGGATGGACGGCGAACTGGTCGACTGGCGCGACGCCAAGATCCACGTGCTGACGCACACGCTGCACTACGGCTGCGGCGCCTTCGAAGGCGTGCGCGCCTACAACACGGTCAACGGCACGGCGATCTTCCGCCTGCGCGAGCACACCGAGCGCCTGTTCAACAGCGCCAAGATCCTGCGCATGAAGATCCCGTTCAGCTTCGAGCAGGTGATGCGAGGCGCAGCGCGACGTGGTGCGCGCCAACAAGCTCGAGAGCTGCTACCTGCGCCCGCTCACCTGGATCGGCTCCGAGAAGCTCGGCGTCAGCCCCGAAGGGCAACACGATCCACCTGATGGTCGCCGCCTGGGCCTGGGGCGCCTACCTCGGCGAAGAGGGCCTGAAGCGCGGCATCCGCGTCAAGACCTCGAGCTACACGCGCCACCACGTCAACATCACGATGACGCAGGCCAAGGCGGTGAGCAACTACACCAACTCGATCCTCGCCAACATGGAAGCCACTCGACGACGGCTACGACGAGGCGCTGCTGCTCGACGCGTCCGGCTTCGTCAGCGAGGGCGCCGGCGAGAACCTGTTCGTCATCAAGGGCGGCGTGGTCTACACGCCCGACCTGTCGGCCGGCGCGCTCAACGGCATCACGCGCAACACCGTGTTCGCGATCTGCGCAGGACCTGGGCATCAAGATCGTCGAGAAGCGCATCACCCGCGACGAGGTCTACATCGCCGACGAGGCCTTCTTCACCGGCACCGCCGCCGAGGTGACGCCGATCCGCGAACTCGACCGCATCGAGATCGGCGCGGGCTCGCGCGGCCCGATCACCGAGAAGATCCAGAACGCGTTCTTCGACATCGTCAACGGCCGCAACCCGAAGTACGCCGAGTGGCTGACCAAGGTATGAGCACCATGAGCGAGCCAAGGCCACCGTCGAGGTGACCGCCAAGGATCTGCAGGGCCCGGGCGTGGTGTTCTGCCCGAACCCGAAGATGCCGCTGTGGAGCAACCACCCGCGGGTGTTCATCGACATCGCCACCGAAGGGCATGGCAGCTGTCCTGTACTGCGGCACGGTGTATCGGCTGAAGGCCGGCGAGAAGATCGCATCGGGCCACTGAGGCGGCGCTCGCCTCGGCGGCGCGGCAGCCCTCAAGCGATTGCTGGTTCGGCGACCAGGCGCCGGAGGGCCGGCAGACACGATCCACACTCGGTGCCGCAGCGCAACGCCTGCTGCAGTTGCGTCAGTCTTGCTTCGGACGCTCCAGTCATCGAGGCCAAGGCCGCGCGAATGCGTGCTTCGCTGACGTTGTGGCAGGTGCACCTGGGGTGACTGCGTCGGCACGGCGCCCGGTGGCGCGGCGCTGGCGCGCAACAGGCCGCGCCCGTATGCCTCGCGCCGGCTGATCGTCGACGAGCAACGCACGCAACCATGGCTCGGCCTCGGTTTGGCCGGCAAGCAGGAACGCTTGCACACGCATCGCCTCGCCATCGCCCGGCGAGTGCAATCACGCGACGCAAACCGCGCTTGTTGTCCACATAACGCAGGGCTTGTGCCGCGTCGAGCCCGAGCAGCGCTTCTATGCGCGTCAGCACCTCGCTCGGCGCACGCCTCGTGCGCCGCGGCGCGCCAGTCAGCCCGAGGCGGCCCAGCGCGTCGGGCTCGCGCCCGAACGGCACGCAGCTTGCGTACGGGAATAGCGGCATCAGCTCGCGCAGCGCATCGCGTGCCGCGTGCGCGTGCGCCTGCGGCAGCCAGGCCATCGCCAACAACCTCCACGACAGCTCGGCCTTGATCAGCTTTGACCGCACAGTGCTTCAACCTCGGGCTGCTTGCTGGTCGGACAGAAAGCGCCGATGGTCAGCGTGTTGACGCCGGCCAGCGCGCGTGCCGCTGGCGTTCGCACCGCCCAACGCTTCGGCGCCCCAATGCATCGCGATGTGCACCTGCATCGGCGCCATCGCGTCGCTCGGCTTGCGCCGGCAGCACGATCGAGCCGCGGCGCGAGGTCACCTGCAGCAGGTCACCCGGCTTGGCATCTAGGCGCTCGAGGTCCCGCGGGTGCAGCTCGATGGCCGGTTCGGCGGCGTGGCCGAACAGGCGTCCCCAGCGTGCCGGTGCGCGCTCATGCCATGCCACTGGTCGCGCAGGCGGCCGGTGGTCAGCGAATACGGGTGGCGCACGTTGCGCGGCTCGGCCAGCGTCAGCGGCTTGACTGCCGCGAAACGCGCGCGGCCGTCATCGAACTGCGAAGCGGCCGTCTTCATAGAGGCGGCTGCGGCCCACCGCTTGGCCGCTGGGCAACGGCCATTGTTGCGGGCCTTGTTGATCCAGCATGGCGTAGGTCATGCCGGTGATGTCGAGGTCGCGTCCGCGGGTGGATTCGCGGTGTTCGTTCCACGCCGCCTGCGCATCCGGGAAATCGAAGCCACTGGGGCGGCGGTCGCAGCGCGGACCGTTCAGCAACGGCTCGAGCCGCTGCGCCACCTCGGCCGCAATCCGCCAGTCGCCGCGCTCCGCCCGACGCGGCGGCCACGGCGGGCGCGCACGCGCGCAGATGCGGCGCTCGCTGCTGCGTGACGCTGCCGTCCTTCTCGCCCCAGCTCGCCGCGGGCAGCAGCAGGTCGGCGAAGGCACAGGTGGCGGTCGTGCGAAACGCCTCCTGCACGATCACGAACTCGGCAGCGCTCGCAGCGCGCGGCGCACCATCGCCTGATCGGGCATCGACTGTGCGGGGTTGGTGCAGGCGATCCACAGCGCCTTGATCTCGCCGTCGGCAGCGGCCTCGAACATCTCGACCGCCGGTCTTGCCGGGCTTCGCAGGCACCGATCGGCACGCCCCACAGCGCGGCCACCTCGGCGCGGTGCTGCGGCGTTGGCCGAGATCGCGGTGCGCCGCCAGCAGGTTGGCCAGGCCGCCCACCTCGCGCCCGCCCATCGCGTTGGGCTGGCCGGTCAGCGAGAACGGCCCGGCGCCCGGCTTGCCGATCTGGCCGGTCGGCCAGGTGCAGGTTGATCAGCGCGGCGTTCTTGCGCGGTGCCGTTGCACGCTCTGGTTCAGGCCCTGGCAGTACGAGCGACAGCGTGGCGGCCGTGCGCAGGTCGCGCGAACCAGCGCGCCGCCTGCACCAGGTCGCCCTGCGCGATGCCGCAGACGCTGCGCCACCTCGTCGCGGCGTGTGATCGCGCACCGAGGTCGCGTCAGCGCGTCGAAGCCGCTGCGTGTGCGCGGCGATGTACGCCGTATCGGTCGAGTCCTCCCACAGCAGCAGGTGCAGCGATGCCGTGGAACAGCGTCACGTCGGTGCCCGGCTGGATTCGGCAGGTGCAGGTCGGCCATCTCGGCGGTCTCGGTGCGGCGCGGGTCGGCACGACGATCCACTTCGATCGGCGGTTGGCGCTTCGGCGTCTTCGATGCCGGCGGAACAGGATCGGGTGCGCCCACGCCGTGTTCGCTGCCGGCGATGAACAGCCGCGGCGCGTGTCGAGGTCGTCGTAGCAGGCCGGCGGCGCATCGGCGCCCAGCGTCTGCTTGTAGCCGGCCACCGCGCTGCTCATGCACAGCCGCGAGTTGGTGTCGACGTTGTTGGTGCCGATCAGCGCGCTGCGCGAGCTTGTTGAAGACGTAGTAGTCCTCGGTCAGCAGCTGGCCCGACAGGTACAGGCCCACCGCGTCCGGACCGTGGCGTCGCGCACGGTGCTCGGCGGACGCGTCGGGCTGCGAGGTCGAGCGCCGCATCGCCAGCCGATGCGCGCTGCGTGGCACGGTGCTCGCCGCGCTGCACAGCGCCGCATCGGCGCAGCAATCGGCTGCAGCGTCGCCGCTGTGCAGCCGTCAGGCAGTGCTGCCCTTGCTGCACAGGCGGCCGAAGTTGGCCGGATGCTCTGGTCGCCGCGCACGCCGGTGATCTGGTCACCGTCGCTCGACGATCACGCCGCAGCCGACGCCGTAGTACGGGCAGGTGGATTTGGCTTTCGCGCATGGCGCGATCGCGCCCTGCAGGCGCCTGTGCGCGCAGCGGCCCGGCGACCGGCGCCATCGACGCAGTCGAGCGCCTTGTGCGCGAGCTCGTCGGCGTCGAGATAGCACCGCGCCGCCTTCGACCTTGCAGGCGAAGCGCGACGGCGCAGCCCACGTCGGGCGCCTTGGCCTGCCGTCGGCCAGCGCGATCGTCCAGTTGTGCAGCGGGCAGGCGGCGACGCTGTCGCCGAACACGATGCCCTGGCTCAGCGGCCCGCCCTTGTGCGGGCAGCGGTCGAGCAGTGCGAACACCTGGTCGCTGGCGCTGCGGAACACCGCCACCGCGATGCCCGCGGAGCGCGCCGACTCGGCGCGCGCCGAGCAGCGGGAATGTCGTCGACCCGGCAGATCAGCTGTCCAGATGCGTGAGCGCGCGTTCATGCGCATGGCCCTTCGATTGCGCGTCGCTCGCCAGCGGCTTGAACTGCCGCAGATCGACGCCGCCTTGTCGATGCTCGAACCACGGGTCGGGCTCGCCGTCGAGCGCGAACTGCAGCCGCTCCCACAGCGCCTTGCGGCCGGCCGCGTCGTCGAGGACCTTCTTCTTCACGTGGTCGAGGCCGACGCGGCTGACGTAGTGCACGGTGCGCTCGAGGTACCAGCCTCCTCGCGGTAGAGCTGCAGGAAGGCGCCGGTGTACTCCAGCACCTCGGCCGCGGTCTTCACCTTGACGAGGAACTGCGCCACCTCGGTCTTGATGCCGCCGTTGCCGGCGACGTAGATCTCCCAGCCCGAGTCGACGCCGATCACGCCGACGTCCTTGATGCCGGCCTCGGCGCAGTTGCGCGGGCAGCCCGACTGACCGCGAGCTTGACCTTGTGCGGCGCGTACATGCGCCACAGCGCGCGCTCGAGGTCCTTGCCCATCTGCGTGCGAGTCCTGCGTGCCGAAGCGGCACCACTCGCTGCCGACGCAGGTCTTCACGGTGCGCAGCGCCTTGGCGTAGGCATGGCCGCTCGGGCATGCCGATGTCCTGCCAGACGTTGACGCAGGTCTTCCTTCTTCACGCCGAGCAGGTCGATGCGCTGGCCGCCGGTGACCTTGACGGTCGGGATCTTGTACTTGTCGACCGCGTCGGCGATGCGGCGCAGCTCGTCGGCCGTGGTCTCGCCGCCCCACATGCGCGGGATCACCGAGTAGGTGCCGTCCTTCTGGATGTTGGCGTGGCTGCGCTCGTTGATGAAGCGGCTCTGCGGATCGTCCTGCGCCTCCTTCGGCCAGGTGCTGATCAGGTAGTAGTTGATCGCCGGGCGGCAGCGTCGCGCAGCCGTTGGGCGTGCGCCAGCCCAGGCGCTTGTAGACGCTCGGCGATGCGTCAGCAGCTTGCTGGTCGCGGATCGCGTCGCGCACCTCCTGGTGGCTGCGCGTCGGTGCAGCCGCACATCGCCTTCTTCTTGGGCGGCGCCGAGTAGTCGCCGCCCGCGGTGAACATCAGCAGCTGCTCGACCAGGCCGGTGCACGAGCCGCAGCTGGCGCTGGCCTTGGTGTGCTTGCGCACCTCGTCGAGCGTGAACAGGCCCTTGTCCTTGATGGCCTTGCAGATCGTGCCCTTGTTGACGCCGTTGCAGCCGCAGACCTCGTCGGCGTCGGCCATCGCGGCGGCGCGTGCTGTGGCCTTCGTGGCCGGTGTCGCCGATGTTCGATTCGCCGAACATCAGCTTGTCGCGGATGTCGCCGACGCTGCGGCCGTCGCGCAGCAGCTTGAAGTACCAGCTGCCGTCGACGGTGTCGCCGTACAGGCAGGCGCCGACCAGCTTGTCGTCCTTGATCACGAGCTTCTTGTAGACGCCGCCGAACGGGTCGCTCATCACGATCTCTTCGGTGCCCTCGCCGCCCATGAAGTTGCCGGCCGAGAACAGGTCGATGCCGGTGACCTTGAGCTTGGTGCGACGTCTGGCGAGCCCGGGTAGCGGCCGATGCCGAACTGCGCCAGGTGCGTCGCGCACACCTTGCCCTGCTCGAACAGCGGCGCCACCAGGCCGTAGGCGATGCCGCGGTGCGCGGCGCATTCGCCGACCGAGTAGATGCGCGGGTCGGTGATCGGTCTGCATCGTGTCGTTGACGACGATGCCGCGGTTGCAGTGCAGGCCGCATCGTCTCGGCGAGCTCGGTGTTGGGGCGGATGCCGGCGGCCATCACCACCAGGTCGGCGGCGACCTCGCGTGCCGTCCTTGAAGCTGCACGGCCATCACGCGCCCGTCTGTCGTCGCCGAGCAGCTCCTGCGGTCTGCGCGCCGATCAGGAACTTCAGGCCGCGCTGCCTCGAGCGAGCTTCTGCAGCAGCTTGCCCGCCACCGTCGTCGAGCTGGCGCTCCATCAGCCACGGCATGATGTGCACGACGGTGACCGTCCATGCCGCGCAGCATCAGGCCGTTGGCCGCTTCGAGGCCGAGCAGGCCGCCGCCGATCACCACCGCGTGCTTGTGCGTCGCGGCGGCGTCGATCATCGTGTTGGTGTCGGCGATGTCGCGGTAGGCGATCACGCCGTTGCAGGTCCTTGCCCGGCACCGGCAGGATGAACGGGTTGGAGCCGGTGCGCCAGCAGCAGGCGGTCGTACGGCGCGCTCGGTGCCGTCGTCGGCGATGCACCGACGCGCGCTTGACGCGGTCGATCGTCGACGACCTTCTTGCCGGTGTGCAGCGTGATGCCGTTGCTCCGCGTACCACGCACAGCGGGTTGAGGATGATCTCGTCGACGCGTCTGCTCGCCGGCCAGCACCGGCGACGAGCAGGATGCGGTTGTAGTTCGGGTGCGGCTCGGCGCCGAACACGGTGATGTCGTACAGGTCGGGCGCGATCTTCAGCAGCTCTTCGAGCGTGCGCACGCCGGCCATGCCGTTGCCGACCATCACGAGCTTCATCTTCTTCATCGCGCGCGCTCCGCATTCAGGCAGCAGCGCCTGTGGCGCGCGTGCCGCGTGTACAGGAAGTCGATGACGTCCTTGCGCAGGTGCACATAGCGGCGTGTCCTCGGCCAGCTCGACGCGGTTGCGCGGCCGCGCGAGGTCGACCGCGCAGGATCTCGCCGATCGTCGCCGCCGGGCCGTTGGTCATCATCACGATGCGGTCCGACAGCAGCACCGCCTCGTCGACATCGTGCGTGACCATCACGACGGTGCTGTGCGGTGCGCGCGACGATCTTCAGCAGCTCGTCCTGCAGGTGCGCGCGCGTCAGCGCGTCGAGCGCGCCGAACGGCTCGTCCATCAGCAGCACCTTGGGCTCCATCGCCAGCGCGCGGGCGATGCCGACACGCTGCTTCATGCCGCCGGAGATCTCGTGCGGCCGCTTGGCTGCGGCGTGGCCCATGCCGACCAGCTCGAGCGCGGCCTGGGTGCGCTCGCTTCAGCTGCGCCTTCGTCTCGGTCGCGCCGAACACGCGCTCGACCGCGAGGTGCACGTTCTCGAAGCAGGTCAGCCACGGCAGCAGCGAGTGGTTCTGGAACACCACCGCGCGCTCGGGCCCGGGCGCGGCGATCTCGCGGTTGTCGCACAGCAGCACGCCGCTGGTCGGGCAGCGTCAGCCCGGCGATCAGGTTCAGCAGCGTCGACTTGCCGCAGCCCGAGTGGCCGATCAGCGTGACGAACTCGCCCTTGCTCGACCGTGAGGTCGATCTCGCGCAGCGCGTGGAAGCGGCCCTTGCGTGGTCTCGAACACCATCTCGGCGTTCTGGACCTCGATGAAGTTGTTCATGGCGATCTGTCCGGTTCAGGCGTCGTCGTAGCTGAAGCGCTTGGCGATCGCGATCAGCAGCCTGCTCGAGCAGCAGGCCGACGACGCCGATCACGAAGATCGCGATCAGGATGTGCTTGACGTTCAGGTTGTTCCACTCGTCCCAGACCCAGAAGCCGATGCCCACGCCGCCGGTCAGCATCTCGGCCGCGACGATCACCAGCCAGGCGGTGCCCACCGACAGGCGCACGCCGGTCAGCATGTAGGGCAGCACGGCGGGGAAGCAGGATGCTGCGTGATGACCTTCCACTCCGACAGGTTCAGCACGCGCGCGACGTTCAGGTAGTCGACCGGCACGCGCTGCACGCCGACCGCGGTGTTGATGATCATCGGCCAGATCGAGCAGATGAAGATGGTCCAGATCGCCGCCGGGTTGGCGGCCTTGAACACCAGCAGGCCGATCGGCAGCCAGGCCAGCGGCGAGACCGGCCGCAAGCAGGCTGATCAGCGGCGAGACCATGCGGTTGAAGAACCTCGAAGCGGCCGATCATGAAGCCCAGCGGGATGCCGACCAGCGCGGCCATGCCGAAGCCGACCGCCACGCGCTCGAGCGAGAACAGGATGTTCCAGCCGATGCCCTGGTCGTTCGGGCCCTTGCTGATAGAACGGATCGGCGAACAGCTTGACCGCGGCGTCGAAGGTCGCGGCCGGCGTCGGAAAGGTCGTGCTCTTCATGCGTCAGCAGCGCCCAGATGCCGATCAGCAGGCGCGATGCCGATCGATCGGCGGCAGCACCTTCAGCCACAGGCGCGCGCCAGTCGAAGGCGGCTTCGCGCGGTGGCGCCTGGACGCGCGCCGGCGACGACCGCAGACCGGCGTCGGCTTGGCGGCGCGCGCCGACGGCCTTGGCGGCGCTGCACGGGCGCTGGCTGCCGAGCGGCGAATGGAAGACGGCGCTGACCATGATGGGCCCCTTCGATTCAGGCCTTGATGCGCGAAGCTCGTCGGCGTACTTCTGGCGGGTCCTTGCCGTCCCAGACCACGCCGTCGATCAGCTTGCTGCGTGCGCATCGGGTCCTTGGGCACGCTGATCTTCAGCGCGCCGGCGGCCTGCTTGTAGAGCTCGATCTGGTTGATCTGCTTGGCCACGGCCAGGTAGTCGGGGTGCTCCTTGAGCAGGCCCCAGCGCTTGTGCTGGGTCAGGAACCACATGCCGTCCGACAGGTACGGGAAGTTCACCGCGCCGTCGTTGAAGAACTTCATGTGGTTCGGGTCGTCCCAGGTCTTGCCCAGGCCGTTCTGGTAGCGGCCCGAGGATGCGCTGGTTGATCGCGTCGACGCCGGTGTTGACGTAGCTCTTGTCGGCCACCGTCTCGGCCATCTTCATTCTTGTTCTGCAGGCCGGCGTCGATCCAGCGGCTGGCCTCGAGCATCGGCCATCATCACGGCGCGCGCAGGTGTTCGGGTACTTCTTGACGAAGTCGGCGGTGGTGCCGAGCGCCTTCTCCGGGTGGTCCTTCCAGATGTCCTGCGTGGTCATCGCGGTGATGCCGATGCCGTCCATGATCGCGCGCGATGGCCCCACGGCTCGCCGACGCAGTAGCCGTCCATGTTGCCCACGCGCATGTTGGCCACCATCTGCGGCGGCGGCACGGTGATGAGCTTGGCGTCCGTGCATCGGGTTGATGCCCGACGCTGGCGAGCCAGTAGTGGATCCACATCGCGTGGGTGCCGGTCGGGAAGGTGCCGGCGAAGGTGTATTCGCGCTTCTCGCTGGCCATCAGCTTGGCGAGCGACGCGGCCGTCGACGGCGCCCTTGTCGGCGAGCGTCTTCGACAGCGTGATCGCCTGGCCGTTGTTGTTCGAGGCTCATCAGCACGGCCATGTCCTTCTTCGGCCCGCCGATGCCGAGGTGCACGCCGTAGATCAGGCCGTACAGCACGTGCGCCATGTCGAGCTCGCCGTTGACGAGCTTGTCGCGCACGCCGGCCCAGCGAGGCTTCCTTGGTCGGGACGATCTTGACGCCGTACTTCTTGTCGAAGCCGAGCACCGAGGCCATCACCACCGACGCGCAGTCGGTCAGCGGGATGAAGCCGATCTGCACCTCTTCCTTCTCGGGCTTGTCGGAGCCCTGCGCGCCAGGCGTGGCGGTGCGGCGTGCCGGCCGGCTGCACCGACGGCGGCGGCCGACGCCGCCTGCAGCCAGCGGCGGCGTGACCAATCGCGCGTGGGCGTGCGCGGCGTGCTGAGCGAGTCGATCGATGCATGGAGCGAGCCCTTCCCTGGCGATGCTTTCGCCGCGACCAAAACAAGAAGGGCGCCCGAAGCCGTGCGCTCGCGCTGCACGACCATCGGACGCCTTTGTCCTGAACCGCGACGGGTTCGAAATCACGACAACACGGTTCGACGTTGAACACCGCATCGCTTGCACTCGCAAGCGGCATGCCAACCAATCAGCGCGCCTAACTACATGATTTGTGTCGAGCGCTGCGGACGCCGGGAGCGCACCAAATCGACGATCGTCGATGGTGCGCCGCACCAAAAGCCGGCGGTGACGGACCGGCCCCGCGAATCGGTGGACGCATCAGCCGAACAAGGTCGCCCAGCTCGAGCAGCCGCTGCGCCAGCCTGGCCACCGTGAGGTCCCTGATTCATCGCCGTGCGGCGCAGGCGCGCGTACGCCTCGGGCTCGCTCATGCGATGGCGCGACATCAACAGCTGCTTGGCACGCGCGACGACAACCGGCGCCTTGTCGCGCTGCGCGCCGCGCGCGGCCAGCGCGCGCAACTTCCGCTCGTGTTCGAAGCGCGCGATGGCCACGTCGATCACCGGCCGCACACGCTCGGGCGCCATGCCGGCCACCACGTAGGCAACCACGCCCTGCGCCACCGCCTCGCTGCACGTGCGACGGGTCGTGCTCGTCGGTGAACAGCACGATCGGCCGCGGCGCATCTCGCGAGGCCCACACCACGTGCTCGATTGCATCGCGCGCGCCGCTTTCGGCATCGACCACCAGCACATCCGGCGCGAGCGCCGTCAATCGTTCGTGCAGATTGGCGTCGGCGGTCAGCAAAGCGCCAACGTGATACCCGGCGTCGCGCAAGCCGCCCACCAGCACGCGCAGGCGGTCGGCCTCGGCCCAGCCGTCCTCGTCGTCGAGGTCGGGCACCGAGGCAGCCGCCGTGATGACGGCCAACACCAACTCGCCGCTGCAGCAATACGTAACTGAACGAAGTATTACC